>Ga0315914_1001857_pt1 | contig 32146 bp, 12 predicted proteins | sample MpolenodulesMG_FD_203920 | JGI IMG/M metagenome (GOLD analysis project Ga0315914, IMG submission 203920) | Medicago polymorpha root nodule microbial communities from Los Angeles, California, United States - elongated nodules | ecosystem: Host-associated > Plants > Roots > Nodule | place: USA...
ATGCACTTGATTATATTAATTTCTTTGATGTTTGTAACAAATTGGAGAATTAATATAAATAGTGGTGAAAGATTATATAGGTTCGGCTAATTGATTCTTTCTTATAGAATAAACAAACAAGAGAGAATTATTAATAAGGTGCTAGGTGGCATAGGACTTTGTAACTATCATGCTTCTTGTTTATAACTAATAGATGCAATAAATATAAGAATGAATTGATGCTTTGTTTTTATCATTGCGACTTTTTTGGGGGAAAAATAATATGGCTAAATTGCAGACATAAATTCATGATGATGTTTGGCACATTTGTTGTATAATATTGCAAGCTAATTACATCTTCAGCATAAATGTTACAAGTTTGAAAAACAACCAAGTTTGGAGCTTGAGTATAAATTTTGATATTTAATCCTACTAGATTAATACTAATTAATTGCTATATTGTTATTCGATTAAACTAGATTTTAACCTGCGCATCGCGCGTGCAAGTTGAGAAATGATATATTCGAGGTTTGAATCCTGACCATGCATATATTATGCAAATGTTTTTACCAATTGAGTTAACCTTACAAAGATTTTTTTTTCTAGTTTCTATATATACACATTTAGTTAGCGTTACCTTCAAAAATTTAAGGGTCCGTTTGATGCGCAGGATAAGATAGAGACATGATATGATATAAAATTGGATAAGATATAGACATGATAACACTTATCATATCATACCATGTGTTTGATGTGCACATGATAAACATCAGGATAACAATATTTTATCATATTAAATTACAAAATTACCCTTATATAGTCAATAACATTTTTAATAGATTTTCATATTATACATATTATAACAACATCACAGATCCCTCAAGGAAAAAAAAAACACAGAATAGAGGAAAAAATTGAAATCCATGGGTAGCCATAAAAAAACAAAATAAAAAGGAATCTTAAAAGAAAAAAAATTAATGAATAGAAAAATCTAAAAATAAAATAAGAGGAAAGTTCAAATCCATAAAAAAGAAGAAGATGAATTTAAATGAAGGAAAAAAAAAGACAAATCGATAAAAAAAAGATGAATTTAACAAATTGAATTTTCGAAATGATTATCGACAACATACTGAAAGATAGAAGGAATAGAAATTGATCATGATAAAAAAAATGAAGGAATAGAAAAGATAAACATTGTACCAAAAAAAGAAACGATAAACAAAAAATAGAAGGAATTGAAACAAACAGGGCCGGCCCAAAGCAAGAGCATCCAGGCCCATGGCTCAGGGCCTCCAATTTTTGGGGGCCCAAAATTTTTTTTTTTCGTATAAAAGGCATTAAAACATTACAATATATATTATCCGCGTAATATCATATCAGATATGTTTGGTTGGTCTAGTGGTTGGAGAGTGCATATACATGTTTGTTGGTGTGGGTTCAACTCTCACCAAGGCTATTTTTTATGCTTATTTTTTTAATTTTTTTCAGCATCGATGAAATTTTGAATTTGGGAAGCCCAACTCTCCTCCAATTTAACCTCCTACTTTTTATTTTTTTTAAATTAGAGCAGGGCCTCAGAATTGTTTAAGACGGCCCTGGAAACAAATGATAAAGAAACATAAAAAAAGGAATAGAAACGAAGTGATTATCAATAATGATTAAAACGAAATCATTATTATCGATAACATTTCTCTTAAAAGAATTTGAACATTTTGAAATCGAAAAAAAAAAAAAAAGAATAGAAATTGATAGAAAGATAGAAGTCCAAATAAAGAAGAAGAAAAATAAAACGGAGTACTCTATAAAAAATTGAAATCGATAATAAAAAGAGGAAGAAGAAGATGATAAGAATGGATGAATGATTATTATATGAGAGGTGCAAGAAGGATGAGGGTAAAATAAGAATTTATTTTGTTAAATCGGATAAGTTAATTTTAACCCAGTCTAAACTTAGGATAGAAAATACAAAGGAGTGATAAGATATGATAACTAAAAGGAATAATTTATCATATCTCATTGTTGCACCAAACAAAAGATTGAGATAGGATATGATATGTTAATCATATCATATCTCTCTATCATGCGCACCAACCGAACTCTTAGAGAGACATATAAATTTAGAGAGGCATATAAGTAATTCCTCCATTTGACAAATGTGTTTATTTGGCCATAGACATTAATTTTTTTGATAACCTTCTAATTTAGAGAGAGGTATTTGAGGCTTTTATTACACTCATTTTTTTCTTTTTCTTTTTTTTTGTAACAAAAAAAAAATTCTATTAACCAATTAAAGATAACGGTTGTACTTATTAGTCCGATTCACTAATAATGCAAGATTCAAGACATGAAGAACATAGAGAATGGAAATTTAACCAATGTTACTTCTGAAGCACATAAATGAAAAGTCTCTCGCAAAATAATTTCTTGTAGAATAATATAAATAATAAATATGAATAAATTATCCTTCTTTAGAAGAAATTTAAATTACACTCTCATCTTCTATAAGATGTTCAAATTATAGTACTGTCGCGTCATTTTTCGGAAGTCAAGCTATTTGGTTAGCATTGACTCACTAATTTTATTTCACGACTGAACTTTTATTTTTTCAAAAGAAAGGGAAAAAAGTTCTAAATTACCACCTTTTAAAGATTTATGGTTCGGGGTTGGTTATATTTAGGGAAGGTGTTAGCACCATAAATATCCATAGTATTCTATGAGAACCTCATGATTTTATTTATTTATTTTTTTGTGCTATAACTTACTTGCTTTTAAAATGAAATTAACGTGGTGATAAAGAAAAAGGAAGATTTTTTATTTACATTTTTTATTGATTTGGAAGGACAAGGTCCTTTGCCTACGTACATGTGAGAAATCAAAACCTCGTAGTTCAGGGTAAAAATATCGATTGATTTGTTTTGTATTTTTTATTAGTTTTGAAATAAAAAGCCAAGTGGCAAAATAGAATTTGTTTGTGTTTTTGTATTAAAAGAAAAAATGACTCAAAGTACGATTAAGTTGATTGAAATTTGATTAAGAAAATAAAAATAAAAAGGAATCACTTGATTGAAAATCAAGCTTTATTATGAAAATGATTTTTTTTTGTTGTGAATTTTCGGTTATTTAAAATGTTTTTGTTCTTTTTAATTAATATTAAAAATAAAACTAACGTGACAATAAAATAAAAGCGCAAGAATTTCGTTGTGACGTTAGATCACCACAAAATCCCTTAATCTAACCTAATTTTTTTGCATTTCTTTTCAAAATATAAAAGCAGAAATAAATAAATAAAAGAACACATGCATGATTCTTCTCATTTATATTTACATTGGACCTAAATACATTCTAATTGGTGGAAAATAAATGACAATAATTAAAATGCTAAAAAGAAATAAAATGCAAGAAAATAGAAGAAAATAAAAGAAAGGGACAACCAAAGGGACAAAATTAGCGAAGGGACAAAATCTCGAAGGGACTTTTCCGAAGGGACAGAAAAAGAGGGAGAAGAAAAGAATAGCTCGTCAACACAAGCTAAATGAGGGTGAAGAGAGAAAAATTCTTTGACAACTCAAGAGAACTTTTGGTGTGTGAAATTGTGAGGGATGAGGCTCCATTTATAGGTTCTATGGTTGATAAAAATGAAATATTGGTTTAATGGACTTTGATGGGAAATTATGGCGATGGAACGCGTTTGACGTTTTTTGGAAAGAAAGTTTTGACTATGCACTGATTGTGGTGTGGAGAAGAAATAAAAAATTTGGACCCTGGGCATGTTTAATTTTGGACCTATTCAAAAATAAAAACAAAAAAAAAAAAAAAGATAAAGTAAAAGGTGGAAATAAAAATAAAATAAAAACTAGTAAAAATAAAAATAAGATAGATAAAAAACTAAAAATAAAATAAAAAGCGGGCTTGAAAACGAACAAAAAATGAGGTCTTTTAAAATACCTCTCTGCCAAAATTTCCTTTGAAAATTAAAGACTATTCAAGGTCAAAAGGAGTATGAATGTAGGATCTTAGAAAAAAAATTGGGGCATGACAAGTACTCTTCTCCCTTCAGAATTAAACATGCATCAAACACTAACTAATTTTAACATAAGTTAGTATTTTTAAAATAAGAATTAATTAACTTTAAGTCACCATTGTATGTCATAAAAAGTAAACTTATTACTAGAGTATATCATTTGTAATTATTATTGAGAATTAGTTAGTATAAGCTAACCATAGTTATATTGATTAGTGTTATTGAGAGTTAGTTCGCCGGAGAACCACTGTGGTCAACGTCGGCGGTGATCGGTTGACCACCGGTTGCCACCACTAACCACTTTTATTTTAAATTATTTAATTAATAATATTTAATATTTCTGAATTATTATATTAGTTGGGCTTATTTCAAAAACATTTATGGGCTAGAAAAAAAGTATTATTGAGCTTGTTGCATAAAATTGATTTAGATTGAATTCACTAAATAAACACTCGAATAAATAATATACCTCTTAAAAAAATACATTTTGATTTATGGATCGGATGAATTATCCATCCATTAAAATCTAATAACGGATGGATTGTATGGACTTTATTCTTAATGGATGGATTTGGATGGTTTTTTTAACAAAAAACAAGTGGATTGTAATTGACTAATGGACTTTTTTTAAGTCATCCATTAGGACCCAAATTCATATCTAACCAATCCATCAATTTTATCACCCCTAATTACAACAACCTTGCTGAGTATGTTTGTCATATATATAATGTGGCCACAAATATGTTCACAATACATGGCATATGGCATGTAGACTTCATTCAACCTTGTATGACCAATTAGTTTGAAGTTTACCGGTCAATGCCATGTACTGTAGACAGATTTGGATAACGCCACTATTATACCAATATTAAACCAACAGTGTTGGTTAAAAGAGGGAACAATATTTATAATAGAAAAAATAAAATAAAACAATCTCATTCTTGATTTGTGAAGTTTGAAATGAGTATATAGTGAATTTAGAGAGAAACAATGAAGGGAACTTAATTATTTGTATGTGAAGAGAATTTGAAAGGAGTCTATAGCTGAATAGGTGTTGTATAGAGGTTTTATAGTGTAAAGGAGTTTGTAGGTAACTTGTATTTATGTAGTAGGTGGATAGGTTGAGAGACGCATTTAATGTGAAGGGAGGTTCTACATGAGTAGATTAATAGAGGTTATTTTATGAAAGGAGCGTGTGAATAGAGGGTACGTGAAGAGAGGTTGGTTGTAGAGAGCTTTTAACGTGAAAGGAATCGAAGAATAACTTGCATTTTTAGAGTGAGTGAAATAACATTTTAGTCAAAATAGAAAACTGTAATTTAAGATAGGCGAATATATATTTTAACGATAATAGTGTAAATTTTGATATAAGAGAAGAGGAAAATGTAATTTATGTATCCATTTATGTTCAAATTGATTTCAACTTTTCATTTTTAAAATTGTAAGGTATATTGAGTAACCATGTAAAAATATTCTATCTAGAATACACGTAATCATACTTTGACGCAAAATACATCTAATCACAAACTTACAAAAATACATTGTATGTAGAGTAAAGATCTATTTTAATCCTTAATAAAAATTGTAAGACACAATTTAGTCTTTAAGAAAAATTAACGCAACTATTAGTTCTTTGAAAAGGAAAAAAAAAAAGGACAACATAGTCCCTATCTTCCTTTTACTTGTTGGGTTGATGATGGAAAATGAAGGAAATAAAAGAAAGGGGAGAAGAGAAAAGAAATGGAAAATAAGATGATTATTTATTGGACCAGATGTCTTTTCGTTACATTGATTATTTAGTAGTTTGCTGTGAGAGAAAATGAAAAAAAATAATTGTGATATAAAAGAGATGGGTGTTCATAAAATGATATAATTATCCTTAAGGCAGAATTTGATGTAACAAAAATAACAAAAATTATAAAATATAACAACTCTTAGCTCAAATCAATTGAACAATCAGACCTCAAGACACGTACTTTAGAAATCCTCTTATAAATCAAAATGATCACCATATATGTCTTATAAGAAAAAGAAGCCTTGGATAACATTTAAATACTTGAATCAAAATGATTATACAACTAACATTAGCAAAGTTAACAATTCCCTTTATTCCATAAATATAGTTTCAAGTACACAACAACTTAAAGGCTAGTCCTTTAATCACAATAGGTGTCTAAAACACACCAACACAACACATACAATAATATCAAGAACATGTAGAGTTAACAAAATTCAAATACACTCATTTGGCTACAAGAAAGGAAAGCATAAAAGGAAGGAAAACGAGGATGGCAGCAGAATAAGTGAGGGTTGGTGGAGAAGCAGATGATTTTGGTGTTGGTGCAGGAGCCATTACCATTCCTGGCATATCGTTAGACATTTTAATAATCCCATCTTCTCCATTGTTTTGAGCCGAAACAACCATAACCAAAACCAAAACACAAGCTATGACCATGCTGAATTTCACTGGTGAAGCCATTTTACTGATTTGATCACTTGGTGATTTATTTGTTTTTGTTGTTTTGAAACTAAGTATGTTGTGCTATATATAATTAACCTAGAAGGGTTTATATAATTTCTTGTACGTGAAGGCCTAGGACTTAGCTGTTAATTTCATGTTTCTTGTTTAACTTGGATTAAATAATTTGAATTCATTTTTGTACCAAAAAAAAAAAACTGGATTAATTCAACAAATATATGTATATGCTTGGTTTTCATCGTTCAAAGCTTTGTTTATTTTGGGATTATCATAGTCTTCTTGTTGGGAAAGAATAGTAACAGCTGTTATATTTGTTGTGTTTTTGTCGGACACTATTGTTTTGGTTTGTGGATTCATAGGTTTTGTGGTAATCTTTTGTTTTTGACTAACAATATTTATTTATTCAATTTGGTAGAATATATTTAAAACAATTAAGGTCTTTAAAATTAAAAAGAATGAATATGCAAATAAGTTCTACACTCAAGTTAATAGCATAAATCAGTAAAATGCATATAATTGTGACAACATTAAACTGGCTAGGATACACATGCATTCATATTTGTATATTGAGGTATAAATCATTGATTTATTATGTAATAGATCGAAACTGATGTGTCAATTTAAGTCAAACGAGCACACAGGATAGAAAACTAAATAAGATCGCATCAAGATAACAAACAAAAACAACGTTTCATTGAGACGATAAAATTACAGAAAAACTCAAGGAAATCATTTCTATGAAAACCATTTATTTAAATAAATTGAGATAGAAAGCGAAGTAAAGGGGTGATCCGGCCTTGAAAGGTCCAAAAACATGTGGAGATAATGCACAATTTGTAACTTATGTCATTTGTTCCATTCCTTCTTGCAACTAATTTTTTTTACAACAAAATTTATGAAATAATAAAAGAAGTATAAAGAGTATTTAACTTACGACTCGAATCTTGCAACTATCATAAACTGTGTTCCTTACATCCAATTGGCTTCAAATAAAATCTATCTAACTCTTATTAGACCTCTAACTGTAACTAGTTTGTCCAAACTGATTTATTTTGAAGTTACATGTACTTTCATGTACTACAGTTGCATAGTTTTATTTCAACTTTTTTCATCAAGGGTTATGGTTATTATTCTTATGGTAGAAAATAGAAATTGGATTCACCAAATCCAACTACGGAAGATCTTACTAATATACAAAATCAGGAAATCCAAAGGTTGTGGCATGTCTTTCCATAACAAACTTCCAACCCAATTCACATGCACTTATCATGTCACACACTCTAACTCTCTAAGCACAATATGCCTTAATGGCTTAAAAGCTAATTAAAGCAACATGGCAGTCTTTATACAAGGCCTTAAGCTTTTCCACATCATCCTTAATCTCATGCCAATGTAACCACCAGAATAAATAAATAAAAAAAGTTGAAAAAATAGGCAATTTCTCCGTATAAACAAATGTCAAATAACAAAGTCACACAATGTTATGGAGCATATATAGAACTTCGAAATTACTAATAACTTCATAACATTCATCTTGATAGAGTATAAAATCCAAAATCTAACAACAATGATCATGAATCTCTAGCTGAAGGCTTAAAGATTAGACTACCAAAACAACTAATTATACATTCCTCCGTAAGGAAGAAGATCTTCCTAATAAATTACAATGTACCTCTCAGACATATAAATAAGAAAGAATTTGATGTTTAAACGTGTGTAGCTATGTTAATTTAAAAGTTTTAGAACTATTTTGGTCAACATAGATCTCATTATTTCGACAAAGAGAATTTGCATTCCTCCAACCTACGTTCTAAGTATGTGACTATGGATTCTTGTTGTATTCACTACAATTGTGACAAGAATCTATTTGTTCAACCCGTGCATCTCATGAGGGAGACGTTCCAATTTGGCAATTGAATGTCTCCATGTAGTCTACAAAACTCAAAAGAACGGTTAGTATCAACCAATGTATTAATGTCATTTCTGGATAGAAATAATTATATCAACAGTACTTACCTCAAACTTACCCCTCCAAGATCTTTTTCATTGGCTCATTGGTGAATATTTGTAGTAACACTCAAACTAATATTATTGGTTTGATTGAGTGGCCATTTCATCAAATATCCCCCAACAACAAAATCTATAGATACCTTCAAAAGGGTAATGTGATCCTACTGTTTTAACATTATGATACTCTGGTGCAATTTATTTTTAATGCTTAATATAAATCAACAATGAACTAAGGGGCATTGAGTAGTCAAGAAATTGATCTTCTTTGTTGATTGGAACCTCAAATGCATTTTTGTTACTTGCTTTTTTAAGTACTTCCATTGTGTAAAAGGGAAAATAATGGGATTCGAAGTTTACTCTCCTTCGATATCAATTTATAATCCAAAATTCATTTTGAATTGGTTCTTGATTTCACCTTAGATCCAACATCTTTATCAAATTTTATCTTACATTCTAAGTATTTTGTTGGTGTGGATAAAAAATATGCAATCCTTGAGGAGGTTTTTATATAACTCGATACACTTGCCAAAATTATCCGCCATACCACTTCATGTAATTCGGTACACTTGCCAAAATTATCGGCCATAAGCGCATGTTCTCGTGTTTCCTCATGTTTAGTGAAGAAATGGTTTTACCTTTTTTTTAAGCCAAGAAATGATTTTACCTTGCAAAACGAATATATTCTTTTTGTCTTGCTTTGATGATAAAATGAAAATCTTCATTTGTTTATTTTTTTAGTGATCACATTGAGTTTTGAGAAATCTCAATTATATAATGTTCAATACTTGCTTTTTCATCCAATATGAAACATTTACCATACACCTGCGACACAACATAGTATATTACGGATGTCTTTAAACTCTTGAATATTGGATACGTGATTTGTAAGTTTAGTTGTAAATAGTTTGGTTAAGAATGCAATAGGAAGCACGGGAGATGATGACCTAATTTAGAGGCTATCATTTTTCTTTGTGAAACTTTTACAAGTGATAATATGTTTTGTTGAGGCCATTACTTTTTCTACCATACGAGCTTTTCACGCGTTTTATTCGGATTTTAATATCTAAAATATTTTAACATGTTTTGGAGGTTTTTATGAGGTGTTATGTCGTTCTAATTATATAATCTAAACTGCATGGAACACGTGAGAAATCAATAGGTGGAAAAAGAGAGTCTTTTGTTGATTGTGTGACTAATTGAACGAGTTGGGTCAAGTCAATTAGGCCCAGCAGTTTTTTTAACTTTATTGCTTACTTCAATTTGGAAATAAAAATTATAGATTGATATAGTGGTGTGGTAGAGTTATGACTTCTTCAAGATGAATTAAGCAAGTATCATATGACAACATGAACCATGGAGTAGATTAATTAAGAACAGTTGTATGATAAGGTAATGACTCAGTGTTGCTACGGTTGTTGGTATGTCATAGTAGTGTGACAGTAGTGCAGACCATGTTTTATAGAATTAGTATACCGCTTTAGTTGTTGTTTTAATTTATTTTTCTTTGATGTGATGATATGTCTTATGGTTTTTAGCTTTGTAAGATTTTAACACATAATCATTTGTAATTGTGAGGGAAGCACATGAGCACAGATGTATTGGAATCTTTGAGCATTTCTTTCTATAGATTCATATGATTGGGTTGTTTAATCCTTCCTAGAAGGTGGACAGAGTATATAAATATACTATTGATGCTGAGTTAGATCATTTATTAAATTATTGGTGTCTCTTATTTAAGACATTTTAGTATGGTGTGGGTTTGAAAAAATTAGTGTTTATTAAGTGATACTATTTAAAAATTATTAATGAGTGGTGTGTGAAAGTAAGATCTATTTAAATACCCAATAATGGGTCTCTTTTAAGGATGACAAAAACATTTGTACCTGTGGGTATCGCATATAAAATTTGTCATGGACACGAATGGGTAGCTTAAATGATAATCGCAGGCAAAATAAATGAATATTTCAACTGTATGTTAGTTAATGAATATAGATGTGGATTTAACTGCATATGTTTTTGCGGGTATTCGTACTCGTTAATATATTAATAAAATCATTTCAATATCTTTTATTAAATATAAATAATACTTGTTTAATTGAGAATGAAACACATGATTACTTTTATGTGTTAATACTTTTTTTTTCTTCTTTAAAATAGGATAAAGAAATTATTGGTGATCACAATTTTTTTTTTAAGAAAACTAATTATTTTTGTAGAAAAAAGTGCTATGCATGAATATCTCAAAATATCAATGGATACCTCAAAATTCATAGATTGTTCGTATAGAAGATATCCACAAAAATAAGTAGCAAACACGAATATCATATTTATCCAACGAAGTAGATACAAATATTATATTATCCGCGTCCATGAATCTCATTAACATCTCTAATTTCTCTATTGTAGATGCTAAGGAAATAACACCATATGGCATCAAGTTATTATCTTAACTGCGTCAAAAAAGAGGCTATTATGTTAATGAATATAGGCGTGCAAAACAAATTACAAATACAACTCTTCATGTCACGCTCAAGTAGAAAAGATAGCATTTGGCACGCTCTTTGCATAAGTCTCCAATGGAAACAAGTTGATGGAAGAAGACTATTTCTTCTTTTTGACAATATGGTAGAGAATGAATTTAATAATAAGGAGGAATTTCACTTTGCAACTATGCATTGATTGCTATATATTTCATTCCTTTGCTTATCAGTACATTCGTTTGGTTATTATTACGTAGTAAAAGAAATTTACAAAATTATTGCTAACTAATAACATTTGTCATTCGGGAGGTTGAAGATCAAAAGATAAAATCGCATTCAACTTAAATAGACAGTGGATTAATTACGGAAAATGTTAACTAGTACTCTGGGGCACTAGATAAAGAGATTAATATAGAAATTTTGTATTGGAAAGTGATGAAAAGTGGAATGTTATACTTTATGAAATTCAAAAAGTTATTGTTTTTAATAGAAATTTTTTACTTTTAATTTTCTTAACTAGTGTCCCCGAAACACTAGTTAACAAGACCAATTATCAATTATATATAATATAGCTCGTCCAAAAGCTGAATTTGTGAGAATGGAGACTCACTGGAATGTCGATTGCAAGAAGACATGGAATTTCACATCTCATTGTGGAAACTGAATTCAAGGTGCTTGTGGACATGGTTATGAACAAGTGCAAACTCAATAGGGCAACTCCTATTTTGATATTTTTTGTTGTGTTCGGGGTTCAAACCGAACCCCAGACTTTGTATATAGTATGCATTGTCCCGAGGACTCCTATTTTGATTTGTCGTATTTGAAAACTCGTCAACTTTACTTCGGCTGGTTTTTTTTTTTTTTTTTGTGGTGTCTGAAGTTCGAACCCCGGACCTTGCATATATTATGCATTGTCCTTACCAACTGAGTTAAGCTCACGGGGACAAGAGCACCAATTGATTGACTACTTTTAGTCTAACCCAAGATTCCTATTTGGTCAGAATTTTAGAGACTCTCCCTAATTAAGAAGCTAAAGAGTATTTTGTTTGAAGGCATATATGGAGCTTACATGTTTGTAGCTTTTTTCTTTTGGGTTATGCCATCTTCTTGCACCCAAAAAAAAAAAAAAAAAAATCTAACTCGCAGGTTCTACGTCAAAACATAAATTGTCTTCTGTATTTCAATTAATTAATAAGTATATGAAAATTACCTCTGAAAAAAGTATATGAAAATCAATTTATAATCGGGCCTTGAGTAGATATTTATTTACTGTTTCCTTGGAATAGAAGATGAACAATAATAATACTCCATACATGTTCTACCAAAAAAAATAACAAATGCTCCATACATGTGATGAAAAACATCAAGTGCACAAAGCTTATTAATACAACAATTCAATCAAACAACATAGGAAGGTCAAAACGTAAATGACATACAAAAATAACCAAGGAAATGAAAATCCATGAAGACAAATGAAAAAAAATAAAATCTTAAAGACCATTTCTGGCAAAGAGAATTGCAATCAGAATAGGAACAAATCCACCAATTACTGAGTGACAATTGAGGCTGCTTGCAAAACTAGAAGGTGCTTCCGCCGGAGAGTGAACATGCCCGTCGTGACCAGCAACCACCATGGCCAAAACAAAGATAAAAATTGTGAACAATGAGAATTTGATTTGTGAAGCCATTTTTGTTAGGTTGAACTGATCAGCTTATTGAAGGTATAGAATTCTTCAAAAGCTGCTTATGGCTTGAATATAATTTGGTTTGGGTTGGTTGTTATATTATATAGAGTAGCATTGATGATTGACTTTTACAATTAATCAAGAGATGCCCTTACGTGAAGCCAATAATGCCCTTTCAAACTCTATGATGATGTTAACTTATTGTTTATAATAAGAATAATAATAAGAAAAGAATAATTCATGCCTCAAAAAGAAAAGGAAAAGAATAATTCAAAAGAATAATAATCAATCGTGGTCGGCCCTAGACCTTCTGCGCTGTCACCCCTCCTAAGATGAGATGTGCGTCTTCTCTAATCTAATTTTTATGCATTAATCGTGTATTCTTTATGCGCAACTATATAAATTAATCACTCAAAAACTCTCTCACAAAAGATTTCATACCGGTGCATTCGAACTCAAGACAATTGGTTAAGTTGAAGAAATTTCTTATCAACTTATCTAAGTGTTCTTGATAAAAATAAAAATAAAAATTCTAACATATATCATTGCCTACTTGGTCTTAAAAATGTGTAAAATAAATAAATATACCATTACGGGATTGCTTTAACAGAAGAGAAACATTACTTACAATGAATATTTTCTGGCTAAATCAAATGATTGGTTAGTGTTCATGCCTGCATAATTTGAAATTATTCAAATTATTGAATGAAACTTATAGGAACCTTCATTTAAACATTAAAATATATATAGACAATTAAACAAATTGCAAGCTCAGCCGTATTATAGCTGTACCAACAAAAAAAGAAAGCTATATTTTATCAGGAATAAAAAACAGAACGAAAAAAAAAATTAAAAAAATATGTTGCTTGCAGTACATCAACGAAAACCCTTGCCAATGACGTACGGTACTGCAATGCTATACAAACCCTTTTGTGCAAAGTACACATGAAACCCAATAAAAATAAAAATGTAAAAGTCTATAAAAATATACTATTTGTTTTGTTAATATCCACAAATAAATTAATTTTGTATCTTGTACAAGTCTCTTTTCTATCATTAGATTAATACATTTGATTCAATAGTAAGATTTATTGATTCAAATTCAATAGTGGACAAGTTTGGCCACAAATAATTAAGTTTGAAGAGTTTTAGACTCTTTTACCATTAACCCATTAATAAAATTAATATTTTTTTATTTTTGTAAGGGTACAAATGGAAAAATTTAGTGATTGCATCTTTTTTTTTTTTACAAAAATAAATAAAAAAAATAGAAAGATAAAAAGTAACAAGTTTAAAGTAGTAATATTGACCAATCTTTATCTGTTGATCCAAAATTCATGAGATTTTTATTAAGGTATACAAGTAATTCAATTGGTGTACTCTTTTTTTCTTTCTTTTCTGAAGGACATAACTAAATACTCTTATTACCATTAATTTAATATTCAATGGTTTGTGTGTAGGAAGGACAACCTAACAATATTTTTGGTGGTCAACTATATGCATTTACAAAGTGGGTGTCCATGAATATATAAAATGATTTTTTTTTTTTTTGAAGGAATGTAAAATGAACTTATATTTTCATGAAAAATCATAAGAAATTAAAATAATTTAAATTAAATAATGGGTTGAGATTTCATTGTTGTCGGTGTTGAGTTCCGTTTATTTTTATATGATACAAATTTAACAAGTTTCAATAATTAAGAGGTTATTGTTTTGGTTGACAAAAAGTTGTTAACAATTTTAAAATAGGAGATATTGAAATATGTAAGTGCAAAAAGACTCTTAGCTCAATTTTAATTAATTATTTTATTTTTGAATAAATTTATTGTTACGTATGTTAAGAATAAAAAGTTACAGGAAGCATGTATTTGAACGAGCTTAATGGTGGAACATTCTTTACAATATACTATTCAATGATCATGTACATAAATTTGTAGCTGAAATAGAAAAGAATCAAACTTATACTCTTTGTAAATACAATACTTTTCAAGATAAATGACTAATGTTAATACGAAAGAAAAAGATAAAAAGACGTGTTTAAAGTTTAAATTAATTTAAACGATACTTTGTTGCTTCTCTTCCTGTCTTGAAAAATAACATCCATTTAATTGTTTCTGCTTTAGGAAGGACAATAACAATGGATTATATTTCTTCTATGTTTACCAAACTTTTTTCAATAAGAAGGACTTTGTCCTCCCTTCATTAAGTTTGACTGTACGCTGAGGCAATGGTTAGACTTTACTCCCTTGCAACTTCATCCCAATAGTTGGCTCTCATTATGTCCATCAAGTTGTTATGTCATATGTGAACATTGGAAGGTGCCTTGTACTGCTACTATCTTCTTTTGTTTTTATCATCTCAAGGTTAGGAGCAAAATTGGTCTTTGTTCTCTAGGCAGTTAACTAGGTCAAGGTTTTGTCAATCTATTTGATTTTTCACATAAGTCTTCTAAATGTTACTTCTTTAAAGTAGTTTGTATCCATGGTAAGACTTAACTATTTAAAAAGGAATTTAGTGATACCAAGTTTCCCTTTTATTGAAATCCCAGCCCATTAGGGATAGAATAAGTGAACGAGGAATTCTTACATCTTGTTACTTGTTGTTTTTAAGGATGTCAATGGATATCCATGCGTAAGGATAATATGATATATGTTCTCACCTTATTGGATAAATATGATATCTATACGAGTAATATGTGGGTATTGAGGTATTCACGGGTGCCCATAAATTTTTGTATTTATTTAATTTTTTGGAACAAAAGAATAACCTTTTTTAATTACCAAAAAACTTCAACTATTTTTTTTGACGAACAAAAAAAAAAAAAACTTCAACTATTAAACATCCATACATAATTCATTCAAATTTCATAAATCATACATAATCCATACAAATTCTTGAAGTAAAATAAAGGAATAAAAACATCCAAATTTCATATGCATTTCAAGCTTCAATAACTTCATTTGACTTCCCAATTGTTGAAATAAAAGCATATAAATCCCAAATAAAAATTCAAATAATCAACACAACAATGATAATTGAAATAAAATCTTATAACATTTATTAACGATGTCATTTACTTAATTTATTATTGGGTATGTGTAGTCATCAAATCCATACCCGTATCCATAAAATAACAGGTATTGAAATACTAGTTTATTATACTCATGAATATCTGTTTATCTACCTGCCTTGTGTCCGCAACGAAGTTTATCCGCGGGCATGAGTTTTTTTGCCATCCCCGGTTGTCTGACCAAGTTCTTGGATTCTATATGTTTCATGGGATCCTTCGAGATCATAGGATGTGAACATGATCCTTCAGCCTTGAACAAGTACTTCAATAAGTATTGTTAATTTGTTTTCAAACATTGTCTTATCCTTGAAGGGACGAAAGTAAGGGTGCACAATTTGGAGGAAAGAATTAAGCACCTTTTTGAGCTCATTACTATTCGTGTATCTAGGTTCAAGTTTGTCTGTAATGCTGCAAATAGGTTTACTGAGTTGAAAGATAGCCAAATTACAAAGGAGGTTGAGGTCCGGTGGTAACTCTGATTTTTGTGCAACTTCCGCTTCGTCTTCAAGCTTGACCTTCAAGGTTTTTTTTTTTTTTTTTTTACTTCAAGGTTACTTCTTATATCTTCTTGCCTTATTGTATTATTAAATCATATGAATAAAAAAATATACCCACTAAAAAATGAACGAACAATATATAATAGAAACGACCCACATACTGTCTTTAAATAAAAATATTTCTTTTGAAACAATTGTTAAACATATATGGTAGTAAGATTTATTTGATTGATTGATTTTATTGTTAAAAATGTAAGTCCACTACTAGTTCTAGGAGCAATAGTTCAAGACTAGACCTTGAGCCGTAACATGGATATGTCATATTTTGTTAGGTGTCATGACTATAAACATCAAATATTAGTTGAACTAGAAACCTGATTTACCTAAAGAGAAGAGAGAAGGGATTCGAGAATTCCTAATTATTTTCGTCATTATGTTTCACTTTACCTTCAATTTCTTTGCAAACAACAAATCGTATAAAATCTTCGCAAATACCTCTTGTATTTGCATTTTAATCTCAATAAGGTTTTTTTTGTTGTTTTTACTTTGTTTATTTTCTTTATTTTGTTCAGGTAGCCCATTTTTATGATGATTTAGTAGTTTATTTTAGTCTTGTGGTCAAGAAAAGTTGTCTTACGACAAACTTTACATATTCTCAATTTCTTTCTTTTGTTAAAAAAATACATTCACCTAATATAGATTTATTGTGTTTAATCAAAACTTAGGAAATCTTCCAATAAATGAGAATCAAGGAAGATTACATGAGAGTGGCCTAGGAACTTTGGGGATAAAAATAGATATTCGGGCTTAATGGGTTACACCAAAACGGAAACCATGAGAATAGATAGTCATGTTGGTGAGACACTTTTTTTATTGCTATAGATGGAGTAATTGATACAATATAGAATATCTCATTTTTAGACTTGCATTTCTAAGGCAAAAGAAATAAATAGAGGTTGACAGGTTCGTTATAATGTTGAACTCCAATGATTCCAAGATCTTTTTATCACTGCAAATTTCTAACAATTTCCAATCATCTTTCAATCATTTATATTATAAAATGCAAACATATTTATTTATTTGCACAGTCGAGATTCACAAGTCCCTGTGCGGTCAATATTTTCATTACGATGATTAAATTGCGCACTTGTGATCTTATCAGCGAGGCAAAGGAGGGATGACCTATTGGTTTGAATATCTAAGCCTTGGGAGGTTTGTTGTATTGACTGTAAATCTTGAAGGAGTAAGGAAGAGCTAGAAACATGTTTGATCAAGGAAAGACAATCCAATATTTTGAGAAGGGTGACTAGGCTTATATAGGCGATGAAGTGTAATTAGTGAGTGTGCCATCTTCTGAGGAAAATAAGAATGATTATTGAGACGAGCGGCCGACGGAATGGAAACCAATGATGTCAGTTAGTTGGTCGAAGTAAGATTACACAAGAGGGTTCATATTCCAACTTTATGACATGATGATGACATCATTCATGTGCAACTACAATTAATTTCATCACATCATCTCATTTCTCGAGGATCAATCGATGATACAATACAGAGGGGGCGTTTGTTTACACCCAAAATAATTTTCATGTTAGATGAACTTGAAAAACAGACGATTGAACAATTAGGTGAGTTGGTCGCTCAACCGAGTGGAGCATAGGTGATACTGGAGCAGTCGAGCGAGGAAGCTGATTTTTTCTCATGGGCACTAATTGACAACATGTATTGTGAAATACTCATAACTAAATCAAAAGATAGTGGGACTGGACAATGACACCGCAAATCCACGACCCATGTTCTCTAGTGTGATTGTGCACAAAAGGGTTTTATCAACGTATCATGTTGAGATGAGGAGACTGAAGTCAAACGAGGGCTTTCAACAATCCCACTAACATGGGGGTTATCACATAACACCTGTGGAAATTAGCCGAATGGAGGTTAAGCACCATACGCCACATCATTTGACTAATATGCAATAGGCACACTATAAATACTATGTTCTCAAAGTGTAATACATGTCTAATAATTCAAACAAGCTTATTTTCGCAATTTCCACCCCTTCACATTTAATGTAGGTTAAACCCAAAAATAACAGTACCCATCCCTATACTATACTAGATAAGTTGGGGAATCCATATCTGGGGGACAAAATTCCTCCCTTATGGTTAAATCGCTTGAAGCAAGAGACCACAATTGAGAAAGCTTAGCCGACCTTGACCAATTTCAGCTTCCATCAATATGTTGGCTTCTTTGATTTGACGAACTCTCAATGCTTCATGTTGTTGCATCGTGAGTTTGAGAGGATGTGTTAGATAATAAGGTATTATAATCATGTTGTTGGGTCCTTAAGGTTTCGCTGTAAGTATAGTCCTCTCCTAAAAAATAAATAAATTAGTAGAGTCATTTTAGTTTTTATTATATACTCTCTTACAACACTTTGACATGTAATGTTGTTCTATTGAAACCTAGTCGTCTTTGTTGTTTTGTTTTTCCTTCTCTTTGATTCTCTTTGATGTTTGAACTCCAGCTTTCCCCAGTGTAACTAATATCCAAAGAGTATCTTGTATTTCTATATTTTGTAATTACTCATGATATGACAAATTTATGATTTCTTATTGAATGACCTTGTAAAACTAAATACATGTCATCAAAGTCTAAAAGTAAATAAAAATAAAAAATGCGATTTTTATTATAGGAATTAAAACCAAAATTTTAGATATTGATAAGGAAAATTTAATCAGACATCCTCTCTGTGTAATTGCGGTGACTAATTATACCCAAATATGTGCTATTAACGTTACTTACTCAAATTGAATTCGAAGCTAGAATCTTAACTAAGCTATAAGTGTCGTCTCATCTAAACGGTAACAATAAAAATAAATTATAAATTTAAAGAGAAACCTTAGAACAAATTTTAGAAAAATAAAAAATCCAATCCAATAAAACAGCCCAAAATCCCAAGTGATAGAAGAGAACACAACAAAAAACACCAAACTTCTAGTCGTTCTCCTTTCTTCTATAGACAGATTACTACTCCTCAATCAATCTGAACTCTCTCAGTTCCAGTCTCCACTGAATTTCCAACTATTTAAATCTTCAATATCTCTCTGTATCTTCATTTCAATTCTTCTATGCTCCTTCATTCTTCATAAACCATGTCTTTAAACACTTCCACTCTCTCACTCTACTCACACCCGCAACCGCCGCAAGTAAGTTACTAACTAACTCTATCAAATTTCCATAACCGTTTCTCTCTCTTCTTTCTCCAAACCCTAACGGTTTCTCTCTCTCTCTCTCTCTCTCTTTTGTTGTAGCTTCGTCTCCGCCGCCGGTTGCAATCGCTCGCCGGAACCGCCGTCCAATTCATTATCCTTCCGACTCTGAATCGCCGAAGACCGTTTGGTTTAGGAGCGGGTTCTAGAAGCTTCGTGGTTAAGGCTGAAGGAACTTCGGCACGTGCTTCTGGTTCTCGGAGAGTTTATCGCGAGTCTCAGGCGGATGCAACGCTTTCGGTTGCTTCGGTTAAGCAGATTGCCACGAATGTTGCTCCGTTTGGAGTGTTATTAGCTCTTACTATCGGTACTCACTATTCAATTCATTGCGTAGTTTTTCGTGTTTTGTTATGCTCATTTCGTGATTCTTTGAGAATGAAGATTGAACTACGAAGAACTAACACGGACACGGCACTGACACCGACATGTTGACACCAGTGATAATTTGTGTAATTAAATTAATTGAATGTAATCACATGTGTCGGTGTTGTATTGAACGCCCCTTCGATCAGAGGTGTCTGTACTATGGGCAGATTAATTATATGATTTGTTGTAAAGAATGCAGTTTCTTCACAATTATTCTTAGTATAGTGGTGATTTTGTGAATGCAAGTTTGATTCCTGCATTTTAATTGATAATGCATGATGTGGTAATGGTATTGGGTTTTGATATATGGATGAGATTATTTGAAAAAGATAATTGTTGCTAATGCATTGTTTGAACACTTCAAATACTTTATTATTTTATCCTGTTTTACTATTGTTTTTAAAATTGTAACTAGTGGGAGAGGACTGTGGTGCATATAATGAGGATGCTGCGTTAGATGTGTGGTAAGACTAGACATTAGAGAGAGAGAGTTGGGGTAGTAACTATTGTAGAAAAGGTGGTTGAAACTCAGCTTAGATGGTTTGTGCATGTAGAAAGAAGATTTGTAGATTTTGTATTAAGGAGAGTAGATTAGATGGAGGATAGTTGAATCACCAGAGGCAGAGGAAGACCTAGAAAAACTATTAGAGAAACTATTAAGAAAGACTTATAGATTAATGAATTGACATGGCATTATGGCTTGGTTGTTGTTATTTTTGAGTGTGGTGCAAGTAATAATAGAGTGTTGGCGACATTCTTCTTTTGAAAATTAGGATATGATTGATATGTATAATAGGATAATTATCATTCATATGTATCATCATTATCATTGGACATTAATGATTAAAAATAATAGTAGTCATTTTGTAATTGAGGCAATAAAATTGACCATTTTAGGCATGATAGGAAGCTATCACGAAATAATTTTATCGAGTTCATTGAATATTTCTCCAAAAATAAAATGATATGGTGTACGATGTTCAAGAAAGTATCCAAGATGATAACTGCAGGTGCAGCACCTTGTGTCTTCCTAGAGAGGACTTTTAAATAACAATGCTTTCGCCCTTAACACATGACCCTGCTCAAACCAAGGGAATTCTCATGTGTAGCTCACTGCTAGGCAATTTGATAGGACTCATAGGAGTATGTATCAAACACCAGTATGCTAGACATTTTGAAGTATATGTGCTTCCTAGTTGGGTGGTGTTTTACTGTTATTATTATATTTCTCTTTTTTGTGAGTGCAAATATGCATTATTTGTAAACTTTCATAATTGTGGTGGTACTAATTTGTTTTCAGCTTACAGTTATCTGGAAATTGGTGGAGAAGCTTGTTGTTCCAACTCCAAAGCAATCAAAGTCCGCGACAGCTGAAAGCCAGTCTGCTTCACAAGGATTGAAATGGTCTTTTGCGGCTGGTACAAATTTGTTGTCTCAGCTTGGGGTGAAGATTGAGGGCCAATCTAAACAGAAACTGAATGAGTTTGCTCGAGAACTGAGGTCATTTTCATATACTGATATGTCAGGTATGCTGGCTGGATTGATATATGAAAAAGGTGTTTATGGTTGTCTGATATGCTTCTAATCATTAAATAAGGTTTCTTTTTGTAAAAATTTCAAAATAGCATTGTCATTGTACCATTCATGGATTGGGTCTCTCAATTTTGTTTTCGTTGTCTTTTCAACATGTTTTTCCTCTCAAAAAAACTTGAGGGATTTGACTTGATTTTACGAATGAAATGAATTATTGGAGAGTTAGGAATTAGAAGTTGATTTGATTTTAAAATCTCTGATTTAAGTTGTCTATTTAAAAGTTCACTCATATTTGGTTGGACTGGATCTGATTTTAGCGATAATTATTTGATTCTTTGGTTGACGATCTTGCTCTAGTTAGTGTGATTGTTCTACATTTTGACCACATTATAAACGGGGACAATGAATGAAGTTACTCATAAAATTAGTTCCATATATTCTTAGGGTATTCCAAGTATCAAATTTGTTTTGAAAATCAATGTAAACCACGTGTTATTTATATTACGATCCATACATATAAACTGATTTATAAATCAAATTCATTAAATTTAAATGAAAGAAAACTAATTCTATATCGACATGACCCGTTTAATCTGTGTGTACTATTGATATAAATGCATTGATAAAGAAAAATTCAGTTATCATACATATGATGTGGCAGGGCGCAATTTTGGAGATGAAGGATTATTCTTTCTTGCGGAGAGCTTGGCATTTAACCAGGTACCTATTATCCTTCATTTATCAGATTGTTATTGAAAATTAAACTGTGGCATTGCCCGTACAGGCATATCTCTTAATCATCTAGAGTATTCATTGCTTTAGTTATTTGGAGGAACAAAAGCCTACTGAATAATTGAATAAATTTTAATTTAACATCTTTCAAAGCCAAAAATAAGTACTCCATTGGACTCATGTAACTGACTTTTTCTCTCATAGAAGCATACTAATTGTGGAATCAAGGATGTAGTTGTAAATTATAATGTGTAAGTGATTATTAGCTATCAGATATGAAGTGCAAATCTGGATATTTGGCAAATAACAAATTGTATTCGAAATGACACATTTATGCAATGACATGAAGGAAAAGCATATATTTAAGACATGAAAGTAGTTCTAACTATTTATTTATTTCTTACATTGATGTTTTTTAAGAAAATTGAGTAACTGAAATTATTAAGTATACCTACTCACAGCATATTACTTAATTCAAAATGTCATAATGGATAAATCATTGTAATTGATATTGAATATTTCGACATTTTACTTTAAATATTCATCTATGACTTGGAAGGAGTCATTAACAACTTAGATCTTTTGGGCTTATTTGGTTTGAGAAGATTTTCTAGTCTGCATTTTCTGTTGGCACTAATAAATACAAAATTGACTTCTTGTTTTCTCCAAGTTACTTGTTATGAAAAAATTGCATTGGAAATTACTATTGCCCATCATTTAAGATACAAATTTTTTAAAACGGAAAACAAAGGGAAAACAAGGCATCGCTTTTGTAATTACTAGTGAAAATCAAAGGTACCAAGCACGCCTTAGTTAGATGCTCTGCAGCTTATGGGAAGTGGAAGGGATGTAATTGGAGTATGAGTGTGTTTAAGGATTAGGTGGGCCAAGCTCAAAAAAATGTGCTCAAAGTTGAGTAATAAATATACTATTTGAAACTTGTAGCTTACAGTTGGCTGCTGGTGTTTTATCAGTTGCTTCTTAAAGTACTAAATCATCTTGTTACTGATCTAAGTTTAACCATGTAGTCTTTTAAGGCCGAAGGTCTGTTATCACTTAGGAGTAGTATATGTAGAGCTCCACTTGATCATATTTGACATGGTTCCTCATTTTTCTTGGTCAATTTATACTTAACAGTCTATACTCTATAGAAACATCTTCCAAAGAGAAAATTGATTAAAACATTGAATAGACAGATTGTTTAAGAAAAATATATTTTTGCAAGATCAGATGCTATAACCAGTTCAAAATCCTCAGAATTTTTTTCCTTCTAATCAAGATGTGTAATTTATCAGTTTGATAAAATATATGGATTGCTTGGAAACTTGTATTGCTATTAATATAGTCAAATCTTGCCAATACTGAAATGTGCTTGATGGAAGCTGGATTTAGGTTTATAATTTTGATCTGTCATGTTATGTCATGAAAGTCATGCAATTAGTGATGTGTTTTGGTGTTATGTCTGTGTTCATGTGCTTACTATATTTTGTTATTGTATATACTATATAGACTGCAGAGGAAGTGAGTTTTGCTGCAAATGGAATAACTGCTGCTGGAATGAAAGCTTTTGATGGTGTTCTTCAGTCAAACATCACACTGAAGACTCTTGATCTTTCAGGCAATCCTGTTGGAGATGAAGGGGTTAAGGTCAGTCTTAAGTGTTCAGATTTATTACATCTCTTAATTTTGGATTTGGATTAATTACTATTCCTTCTCAGTATTTCTCTAAATTTATCTAATTGAGTTGCCTCAACTACCTACCCGAAATAAACATAAATAATCTTTAGCACATCGACTCCCCTTTATTCTACACGTTTGTACCAATAGTGGTGAAGGACAAAATGAGACTAATCTTATGTTGGAATTTTGTTATTTCAAGTTTTTTTTTTTTTTTGGCTGTTTTCTTTGCAATCAAATATAGTATTGCATATTATCCAAAAGAATGCCGAAAATCATTTTATTGGAGTTTGATCTTAATAGGTCAAACCAAGTTAAGTTAATAACTTACTTTTGGAATTAATTAATTGTTGAAGTTGTGTGGTTTTAGATAAAAGAATGAGAGTAAATAATAAGAACTTTGAATATAGTTGATAATAACTTGATACTGACTTGATAGATAATCTCAGACATGCTAAGATTGAAAACTGATCCTAGGAGATAAACCAAGATACTCTAAGATATTATGAGATATTATTTTATTTTCTAAACATTAATCAAACCTACTGTGCCTTTGCTATGGCTCATTAATTTAATGATCCATTCAAGTGCAGACTAAGAGTAATATGGTTTTTTAAACTTGGTATACATAGGTATATTTGCTACCGTCTGAGCTTGTGTTGATAATCTACAATCCTTCAATCATACACAAAATGACAACGACAGGAATGGCAATGACGTCATGTTTTATTATTGAGACTGTAGTTGGTAGAATATTTCCATTTGTCTTTATGCTTTTGAGCATCTTGGACTAAACTTATTGTTTACTTAACTAACCATGATGAATTGATGACTCTTGAGCTTAAGAGCTATGTTTGACTGATAGAGTACATATTCTCTGACTTTTATGATAACCTACCTCTTCTCTCTCTCAAACAGATGATAGAATAGCTGGTCATTGTCTAACTGGGGTTTAATATTGTTTTCATATTCTTGTTCACAGTGTCTATGTGACATACTGATGGGTAACTCCACCATTGAGAAGCTTCAGCTAAACAGTGCGGACTTGGGGGATGAGGTTAGCTTGTTATTAAATATTACTCGTAAACCCATTTGGGATTGGCCTAGCAGGTTGGCTTGGGACCTTGGCGTGTGCTCCTCTCAAGGTCTCAGGTTCAATTCCCCTGACATCAATTTCGGTGGGCTAAGTCCATACAAAACTATGTTCTGGCTTTAAATGGGGTCCCCGCAAGTGGACGGTGGGATTGGACCCCTCGGATTAGTTGGCTCATGGGTTGAATACAGAGTTTTTTTTTTTAAAAAAAAAAGTATTACTCATAAAATGCCATTTCCTCCTACATTGAGAATTGCTCACCGTGTTATGCAGGGTGCAAAAGCTATTGCAGAAATGCTGAAGAAAAATTCGAGCTTGCGGGTTCTTGAACTTAACAATAACATGATTGAATATTCTGTATGCATTTTTCCCAAGCTTATTCTAATAATGTAGACACCCCTAGTATCCAAATTCCAAATTTTATTTTAATTTGTTTCTTGGAATTGGAGGGGTAGGGATTTACAAGTCTGGCTGGAGCACTTCTTGAGAATAACAGCATAAGAAATATACATCTCAAGTAAGCAAAAACTCTAACATTATGTCTTCTCGCATATTTTTTCTTTCCCTAATCTTCCTTGTTTGAAATCAAGGGAATGTCAAGTTGATTTATTCCTTCATGCTTTTGATATTGTAATTTTAACTTGGAACTGTTTACTGTCCATTACTCTGTTTACTGTCCATTACTTTTTGATCTCCTTTAAGAATTCTTCTCTGACATTTTTTCGATTCAAGTGGAAACTATGGTGGTGCTTTGGGGGCTAATGCATTGGCTAAAGCACTTGAGGGCAACAAGTCTATAAGGGTACTGTTCTTAATTATTTTCTTTCCAATGAAATGGCCAGCCTTATATTTTTCCCAAGTTTTAGTTATAACGTCTGGAATACCACACCTTGGGCGGTGGCCCCTTGATCTAACCGTGCAATTCAGTTCTAAATCATGTATCTCTTATCATACGATGTCATTAAAACATCCAAATCATACCTGACAAAAGTTGGGTGCTAGTCTCTGAAGCATGGGTACTCCAAACATGGAGAAGTGCTGACGCACCCGTATTGGGTACGCGTACGGTACTCGTAACTTACGTACCGAACCGTACCCATTTTTACTTGGTTGTTTCGCTGTAGTTGATGCAGCAAAAACGTACGGGCAGTGGAAAAATAACCAAAATTATTTTGCTTTTTTATTGTATTTCAATTCTCTCTCTTGCTTTTGATGAAAATAGTAAAGGGGTGCACAAAAAAAGTAAGATTCTGAAGCAACATGATGATAGAAGTGTGGTTAAACACATGATCAAAATAAGAATAGTATTATACTAATTTTTTGTTATAATTGATTTTTTTCTAAGCATGTTTTAACAATAACAATGGTAGTAATTCATTTGAAAAATCTTTTTTTTTGATGTTTTATATCAACATACCCGTACCTTCATTTTTTAAAATTTTCCGTATTACGTACGGGTACCGTACCCCTCCTATCACAATGACAAAATGTCGCATCCACTTGAAGTGTATCTGGCTAAATGGTGCCTTAAACAAGCATGATTTACTCTGAATATATGGACAGGAACTACATTTGCACGGAAATTCTATTGGCGATGAAGGAATTCGTTCTTTGATGACTGGATTAACGGTACATAAAGGTAAACTTGTACTATTTTCTGATATTTTTCATGTCATTTATACATCAATAATTCCACTTTAATATTTTACAAGTAACTGACAAGCATTATATGTTCTCAAGGAAAACTTACACTTCTAGACATAGGCAACAACTCATTAACAGCTAAAGGTGCTTTCTATGTTGCTGGGTATATTAAAAAGATCAAAAGCCTGTTATGGTTGAACGTTTACATGAATGACATTGGTGATGAGGTACTCTTCTCGCAGTCATACCCTATTTCACATACTTTATGTGATATTATATTACTGTAAATCTCTTCAGAATGCCAATACAAAGTGTGAGAGTTCATACAATAAGTAAGATTTCTAAGATGTAGAAGTATTACACTGATATGATATTATAGATTCCTGATTTTTTTCCCATAACTGTTGTATACTGTCAAAACCATAAGTGCATATAAACCAGTTTTGTGTATCTGAAACTAAAAAAATTGGACAATAAGTTAATGTGTATAAAATTGGACAAAAAATTAATGTGTATAAACTTGACCAGGAGAATAATGGATAGATGGTGGTTGTTGGTCTGTATGGACACTGCCGAGAAACCGGCTTTCCCTTCATATTTTCAAAAACAACTTGCAACAAAACTAATATATATATATATATATATATATATATATATATATATATATGTGGAAAACATATATTATTAAAAGGACAATATGATTTCTGACTGCTAATAATTATGTAAAATTGTCAGGGTGCAGAAAAACTTGCAGATGCTTTAAAGGAAAATCGGTCAATAACGACATTGGATATGGTAAAAAGACCTCCTCTGTATTTGGTCCTGTATGGTTTTGTGTATTGTGTCCCCTGCTCTGGCCCTTACCCTAAAAGAACGGAAAGAATAATATGGGATCAGTGTAGTCCAATATCAGCCATGATGGCGCCATCACGTTTTATGGCTGATATGGCAAATTTTTGGCTTTCTGCCATGGTCTGCCACATATATATATTAATCAATTGCTAAGCTATGTTAATATTACAGGGAGGAAATAACATTCATGCTGTTGGAGTTGGTGCCGTTGCTAAAGTTTTGAAAGATAATTCAGTTATTACCACTGTAAGCCCCAAGAATTACTTTCTGGTTTTATTTTTGTTTGTCTTTTTATGCCCTGACACAGGTTTTATCTCTCATTGTTAGTTAGAACTTAGTTATAATCCCATTGGACCAGATGGAGCCAAGGCCTTGGCCGAAGTTATCAAGTTCCATGGAAACGTAAAAACCCTTAAACTTGGTTGGTGCCAGGTAACTTTTCACCACGTGTACCTGTAAATTGCTTGAAATGCATATCCTCTCTTTGTAACACAAAATACTTATGCAGATAGGAGCAAAAGGGGCAGAGTTCATTGCGGATGCTTTAAAATATAATACCACAATATCAGTTCTGGACTTACGAGCAAATGGACTTCGAGACGAAGTTTGTTTTTCAGTACCCTGAGTCATTTTTCCAACTGATCCTCTTTTTTTCGATATTCATCGATCAATGTGTCTGGCTCGCAGGGTGCATTGTGTCTGGCTCGCAGCTTGAAAGTTGTTAATGAAGCTCTAACCTCACTAGATTTAGGATTTAATGAAATAAGGGTATGAGTATTTGTCTTTTACATTCACAATGGTTTGTTCATAATAAAATTCTAAATATCGTCTTCGTCAAACTCACAGGATGATGGAGCTTTTGCTATTGCTCAAGCACTCAAATCTAATGAAGATGTTGCTGTCACATCTCTAAACATTGGCAGTAATTTCCTTACCAAATTTGGCCAGGTACTATTTTATGCTTAACCTTTGCATTTGCTCACGTGTACTTTACCTTTCATTGTATGTTATTTACTTTTGAAGGATCTAATTATTCTTCACATACAGAGTGCTTTATCTGATGCAAGAGACCATGTGTTTGAGATGACTGAAAAGGAAATTGCCATCTTTTTCTAAAGGAAATTGACATATACCGCGGCAAGATTTGTGTAGTTATATTGCATATTAGCTGCCGGCAAGTACTGGTAAGAGCTCGTTCACGTCGATTTTTTGAGTTCTAGCCATTCATTCATTGAGTAAAGTATAGGAATTTTGTATTAATGCATTGTATCCTTCAATTTTTAGTTCTTGAAACGGGGTTCCAACTGTTGTATATTCTTTGCATCCATTTAATGAGACAGTTGACCCACAATAATCAATGTATATTATTAGCAGCAGAAATTTTCAGAATATAATGTTTCTTGAAGTGGGTGGAAAAGATATTCCAGAGGTTGATTTTCATAATAATGATGCATATATCGCATGAATATACATTGGTACCACCAAGTAGTATATTGTACAACTGGGCTCATGCAAATATAAGACAATATTTGTGATAGCTCTACAGTTCATATTTGGCGGCTTTAGTGTATTTCCCTATTTGGATGAGTGGGAATGATTAGTTAAGAGAGATAAAGATAAAAGTTCAAGCTAGGGGATTAAAAGATACTGATAATTTTATAAAGTATATTGTTAAAAGGCGTGTATTGAGATGGAAATATGTCATGTTTGATATTATGGTATCAAACAACTATTGATAGCAATTAGAGAGATCCTCTGCAGTGTAAATTTTTTGCAGTGGAATCTCTGCCACTGATTCACTTTTGTTTCAGTGGATCACACAGAATTGAAGGGCCACGATCACCACTGGACACTCTCGAGTGAAAAACCCACTGCACAGGATCTGTTTCCGTGCAGATTTTGGATTTAGCTAATCTGGAACGTCTGATCATGATCGGATGGTCTAGAGGTTACCACGGCAGTGCAGTTGCTACCTACCGACTGCACATAACCCCAATCCCTTAATTCTAATGAGCTAGTTTGGGGAGAGGAGTTTGGTTATAAAAACATCAACTCAAAATTAGTCTTGTTAAATATCATCATTTCAAGTTTTATAAGATGCATCAATCTTATATTCAAGACATCTATCTTTTATAAGTGTCTTTTTCTTATGGTGAAAAAAAATTGAAGTTACAAAACACAATTTAATCCCTTTTTATTGTATTTTATTTCTTTTTCAATTGGTGTTAGAGTTATGTCTTCAATTGAAATAACTGACTATTTGGGATTTGGATTTAATGAAGTAGCTGCGTCACGTACTTACGCGTGTTAGCCGTCCAATCTAAAATTGATGGCTAAGATTGCGTTTAGTTGATTTTTTAATGTGTAATATAAACCGTCCAACCCGTAATTAACGGTTGAGATGCAAAATTGTCGGAAATTGCCTGTTTTTTGAACAGCATGCAATCTAGATTTGGTTATTAGAGAGTTAGAATGAAGTTGTTTGTAGAGGTTAGGTTGAAGAAAACCCTAAGTCCTGCCTCATAAGTCCTAGCTCAACTGGCAAAAATGCCAAAATTGTTAGGCCGGACGTCGTGACCGGGGTTCGAACCCCACCTCCACTTTGGGTGTGTGAGTTTATGATGGCTTTGCCATCTCTTCTATCTATAAAAAAAACCCTAAATCCTATATACAAATTTTTTTTTTTTTGAGGGAGCTATATGGGCCCTACAATTTTATAATACTCGTCACGTCACAACTTCTGTATGGTCCTTTTTTTTTTAAGGAAATATTTTTTTTTGTCAAGTAGCCTAGTGTTTGAGCTCACACAATTTAATTGTGGAGAAGTGGGTGTTTAGAGTTCGAACTCCGGCCCTTGCATATAATATGCAATATCCCTACCAACTGAGTTAAACTTACGGGATGGAAATATCTTTTTATAATTAGTGTTTATTTATATTTGTTTTTTTGCTTTTCTGATTTGTTTCTACCATGTCGTATGTTGTTACTACATCGGCCCTACAATTTTTAAAGATTTTTTTCCTCGTCCGTCCTTTTCTGTGTCTTGGGTCAGACTTCAGTTTTAGTTACACCCTTTTTTTTCCTACAGAATTTTTAGTTACACCCTTTATAACCAGAGAAATGATACTTGTATGATTATTTTATACCCATTTTTAGACAACTCTCAGTAATACTCTTATTTGTTTTTTACTCTCTCTCCCCTTTTTTCAATCTATTGTTTTTTAAATGAATGACAATTATATTATTTTACAGAATATTTTATTGGAAAAAGAGCCTTGGTTGGTGAGCCACGTGATATAGATTTAGTGAGAATAAATGGTGACCACACATTTTAGACTGTATAGTTCGGTCGGGTGTGGATTTCGTTGGGTCAATCCAGCCCACCCGCAACTGACCTCCACAATCCAAAGAAACCCATTATATTACACCCGTTCAGCCCGTTTTACCCGCGAAATCCGACCCGACGTGTTTCTGGTCGGACAGTTTGGGTCGGTTATTGTCTTTTGTCCAGCCCTATTTTAGAGAACTCTCTATAATACTCTTATTTGTTTTTTATTCTCTCCCCTTTTTTCAATCTATTGTTTTTTACCAATAAAAAAGGAAAAAAATGATGTTATTCCAAAAATTATCACAAAATAGTTGTACAAATATTATTACTGTTATAATTATATGACCTCGTTATCTGTATTTCTAAGAAGACCTGTTTGTTACGAAGGAACAATTTTATTTGTATAGAAATTGTTTGATTTCTGCTCATCTCCCAACACATTTTGCTTGCGCCCTGCATGATTTTCAAATATACCTGTGCGTGAGTTAAGTCATGCAGCGTAACTTAACTCATGCACCTTATAAGCTCTGCGTGACTTATGTCACGCACCACTGGCATGTGCGCGAGTTAACTCACGCACGTTGGCCGGTGGTCAGAGCTGAAGAACAAACGTTTTTTTCCACTTTGGTCAGGTTTTCAACATTCAATTTACACGTTTTTAACCCATTATACACTTTTTTTTTTACCACATTAATGGTGTTTATAACATATACTACCATTCGCATCTATAAATACCCCTCCATACTTTCCTAATTCCTCACATCATATTAATTTCTCCCCCTTCTCACTCTCTCCCTCTCTTTCTCTTCTTCCCTTTGTCTTCTATAGTCTCTAGGCTCTTTATACCCCTTTAGGTATATAGTAGTAGCTCTTGGGGGAAATAGTGGTCGGTCGAGTTAGGGAAAAAGACATCATCCCTTAAGGTAAAATTAGGTTTGCTTCATTTACTCTCAAAATCTTTTTACTGTGGGTAAAAAGAATCATCATGGGGGTATAAAAGGAATAAAATTTAAATTTACCTCAAGGGATTTTGATGTCTTTTTCCCCAACAGGACTAATCACTATTTTCCTCAAGAGTTATTGCTATATACCGAAGAGGGTGAAAATAACTTTTTATCCCAAGAGGGTAAAAAGATAATAAGTAGGTTAGTGAATTCAAATAAATTATTGTAATGTTTGAATGATATTAATAAAACGAGAGTTATATTTATTAATTTTGTTTTTTATTTGTAATTATATTTGCATTTATTTTATGTTTATTATTATGTATTGAATAAATAAATATTGAATGAACAAAATCAAATTTATTTTCTAATTTTGTATTTAATGAATAAATAAATTAGAATAAATATTGAATTAGAATAAAATCGAATTTATTTTCTAATTTCGAATTTATTTTAAGTGCATAAATAAATTAGAATTTATTTT
>Ga0315914_1001859_pt1 | contig 32140 bp, 20 predicted proteins | sample MpolenodulesMG_FD_203920 | JGI IMG/M metagenome (GOLD analysis project Ga0315914, IMG submission 203920) | Medicago polymorpha root nodule microbial communities from Los Angeles, California, United States - elongated nodules | ecosystem: Host-associated > Plants > Roots > Nodule | place: USA...
ATCTTTAGTGATGATGCATTCCACTATGTTGACCAGATGCTTTGTGGGATGTGTGTTTTTGACTTGGATCAATGCCGGCTTTCGCCTTTGTCTGATCATCCTGAGTACTTCAACTTGTTTTGGCCGCTCCAGAATGGATCGTCAAAAGCTGCATTCGTGAAAAGATAAAAAGAGTAATGTTATCTTGCATTCTAGTGTGCATTATCATTTATCGTGCATGGTTTTTGTTAGATTAGATAAATGTTTTAACTGTCTTGTGTGTTTAATCATATGCCTCAGTACTACAGATAGAAAATAATTTGCTTATTATGCATTTTCCATGACATTTTTTTTTTTAGAATTTGGTTCTTCTCATTTGGTTTCTAACCAAAAACCTTGTTACTTTAAACAGGAAGAAGAGAAAGAAAGAGGACATGAGACAGACACAGCATTGGCAAAACTTGGCACTATGCAAATTTAATCTTTCATTATTTATTTCATTTCCTAGTAATGTTCATGTTTGATACATTATTGTTTTGTTTCAATCCTAGACATGGTTTAATCTTTTATTATTATTATCTATGTCCTGGCAATATGACAGTGATATCCAACACTGTTCTATTTTCCAGAAGACTTGGTATTTTGTTTCAATTCCCACTGTTTATGTTTGATACATGACAAAGAGTTCTAATTAATTAGTAATTTCTAACTTATTTATTGTTGATTCTCACTCTTTATTTCTTTATTTATTTTCAATGAATCTTAAATAGTCATATAATTAACCAATATGTGAGTCCTTGGAGCAACAATTTGCTTTTGAGATCAGTGTTGAGCATATGAGACCATGTGCTGAGTTGAAAAACTCAGCTCAGAGAGTCATTGTGCTACTTGCAAGTTGCAATATTCAGTTCTAGTAATGGAAAATACACAGTGCTCTTCTTTCTTGCTTGCTCCACTATGGAGGCATTGTTGATGTCCATATGATAGAACTAAGACTCTTAATAATGTTAGTCATGCAAATAAATTTTTTCGTAATTTGGTAGAACTGATGCTCTAAATCCATGAATTACTTGTATTGCAGTTCGACGTTTTTTTACTATACCTCTAATGCAATCATTCCTTTTGCATTATTATTATATTTATTTATTTATTTATTTTTTGTAACATTATTACACTATTTTTAATCTATGTACTATTACAGTATTATTGGACTTTCATTGATGTAATACATAGAGTTCTTGTTGATTGGTATTATGCAGGGAGGCTAAGTGAGCCTTTTTCTTTTAATAACAAGATGTTGCATGTTATTGATGAATATGATGAAGTCATATGTGTTCTTGTAAAAGAATTTAGTCTAAATATATAATGGTTTCAAATTATGGTTGGCATCTGCAATTGCAGCCGCGATATTGTTGTTGCTGTGGCTTTTGCAATGGCACCGCAACTATGGTGTGATCTTCAATCGCGTGTGCAACCGCATCAAATAATTTCGGTCATGTTCGTTCGAATTTTCACCAAAATTTAAATTTTAGAATCTCAAATCTCATTCTTCTGAACAACCTTAGTATGGTGGAACCTGAACAACCTTCTTCTGAACATGTTTTATAGGCAGCAATCCTAGTAGAAGCTGAACCACCTCTCGCTGTTCCTTTTGCTAAACCATAATAACTTGCATTGTTGACAAATACACCAGCAGCTGTTGACGCAGTGTGAGTTCCATGTCCAACAGAATCTCTTGGGGAACCTTTGGATCCTTCTATGAGTCTTGTTGCTACCTAATGTATCTTGTGTATCATAGTATCTTGCACCTATCAATTTCCTGTATTTTTTTAGAGAATTTAAATGTAGCATATAATCTGTCAATGTTGAATCATAATCACCTCATTAATGTTTAATGTGAAATATCAAGTGCAAAGGGTTAATACACTTGTGAATGTTGTGTGAATGTGAATGTGAGTGCAAAGGGTTTATCATATCCTACATGTATATAATTCTTGTTTTTCTTTTTTGAAAAAGAAAATTATTATCTTTAATAAAACCTATGTCAGGGTCAAGTTAAGCCACAAAAACTCAGCAATATACACGCAACAATCCTTCCAGTTAGTTTGCACCTTAATTACTGTAATACACTTGTACAAAATTTAGTTCCAATTTCATTTTGCAACTCAATACATTATTTATCCTTACCAATAATAACACATAGAAATAACATCAACTTTATATTGTATGCAGCAGAAGATGATGAAATTATAGATCAGAGAGTTTTCTCTGTATAAATTGAATTTGCATTCTCAAAACTGATTAGGTTTAAAAGAGAGAGCTTGCTTATATATGAAAGGACTTAAATCTAACAAACTGCCATATCAGCATTGACTATAACTGATAGCTGCCATGTCAGCAATGATCCTAACTGAATATAAAACTAATTCATGCATATATGCATTGCTATCACCTTACAAAACTTTTGATATTTGCTTGACTAGTGAGCACCTTCAAAGGTTTAGTGAAGGGGTCATCTAGCTGATCAATGGCAGGCACATGCTGAAAATGTAGTTGTATTGCAAGGACATTTTCTCTAACAAAATGTAGTTGTGCTTAGTGCATGAGTGTAAAGTGGGGTTATGAGTGAGAGCTACTGCACTAAGGTTGTCACACAGAACAGTTGGTGTATGAAAAGGGACTCTGAGTATCTGAATAAGAGATTGAAGCCGTAACAATTCGGCAGTAGTGTTGGCCATGCAACGATAATCTGCCTCAATGCTAGATCTAACAACCAATTGTTGCTTTTCGGAAGACCGAGAAATAAGATTCGAGCCAAAAATAGATGCACGAGTCAGGAGTAGAACATCTGTCATCTTGATCAGTTTCCCAATCGGCATCATTGTAGGCACGAAGAGAGAATGGAGCACCAGGTGTAGCAGGCTTCTACAGTAGTAGTCCATCACTGAGAAAGGCTTTATAGCAGAATTGTTTTGACAGCGCTTTCCAATGAGATTCCAAAGGATTAGTCATGAACTGGGAAACTTCGTTGACACTGAATGAGATGTATGGTCTTGTTAAGGTGGCATACTGCAGAGGACCAACAATTGAACGATAAATTGATGGATCCGAGATGGAGTCAGCACCAAATTTGTTCAACTTGAGGCTGCTCATCATAGGTGAACCAATCAAGAGGAACAGGTTCCAGAAGCAAAATCCAACCAAGAGCTCAATGATAACATGATGAAATTATAGATCAGAAAGTTCTTCTGTGTATGAAATGAATTTGCATTCTCAAAACTGATTAAATTTACAAGAGAGAGCTTGCTTATATATGCAAGGAACTAGGTCTAACAAACTGTCGCATAAGGAAGACTCTAACTGACTGCTACCACATCAGAATTGACTATAACTAACTACTACCATGTCGGCATTGACGGTGACAGATTGCTGGCATGTCAGCACGATCCTAACTGAATGTTATGTCAGCACTAACTCTAGCAACTGAATATAAACTAACTCATGCATATATGCTATATACATTGATAGAAGACAACGAAGGTGGATTTACACTTCATTGTTCGATTGTGTAACCAATACTTTTACCATAGAATGCAGAATTAATCGATGTTGATAAGAGTGAATCCATACAATATGAGGTAAAGCTCTGATAAAAAAATATTTTTTCATTCTCAATTCTTGAACCCAGAATTTCGCTTAAAGAAAATCGAATTCCTCAAAACTAGCAACATGTGTCAGTGCTATTTCTCTCATATTAATTATTAACCATCAATAAGAATTGGAAAATCTAATTTCGTTTGACAGTACTCTTCAGGGAAATTTTTTAAAAAAAAATGGGGAAGGAGCTTTAGGCAATAAAACAAAGGCTCGATATAAAAAAAGATGACACAAATAGAGGCTTAGTACAATGCTATATCTACAAGACTACAACCTTCCACAAAATTTGATGAGTTTTATATATGCAGTTAACTATATTTCATCATGATGTCACCTTGGGTATGCAAAATAAAAAAATAAAAATTTATAATTCTATTTGAGGTTAGAAAATCTGTATGAAATATAAAATAAAATAGAAATTACAATAGCAAAGTTATTCTCAAAAGGGACTACTTTTTCAACCTATATGAACTATTTATCAAATATGCATATCATTATCCAATAATAACATCCATTATACATGAATTGAAAAGAGGGGGGAGACCATAAATAACACTAGTCTCTTCATTGAGTTAGATTTGCAGTTGTGCAAGAAAGTAGGATATCAGTGCTAGTACTAGTCCTAACATGTTTTCTCATCACTCCAAACTGCAAAGAGCAATTTGCTCCAGTTTCTGCCTCCCATTGGTATTGATATAACAATTAAGATAACAGTTTTCTTAAATATATCCACACCTTCCACTGCAATTCTCACAGAATCAGACTCCATATATCTGTAGAGGAATGGTGGCAATTTAGAACCTTAAACAGCACTCTCTTATGAATTATTAACAAATATCAACAAATCATTTTTAACAATCACCATGGCCAATTGGCAATTTGTGAAGGATTGCTGCGCCATGGCATTTTATGGCAGACTTTTGGCTTTCCGCCATCCACCATCGATAACACTGGTTCACTTACATGGTGACGCTGACATTCCTTTAGAAAAATTAGCCCTGTTTGGTGACTCTGATAATTTTCCATGGCTTCCTTACCATTTCCATCTTGCTATTCTGTTATGCTTTTTGACCCCAAAAACTGAAGGTCCATGGCTAATGATCAGAACCTGTACCATTACAAAGCATATTAAAAGTTTAAAACCCAAATAAACTCCTTAGATTAACATGAACTGGTGGAAAAATATACTGGTAACTTCAGTGTCACCCTAGTAAAACAGGTCGTAGTCATAGGACAAATATAACATATATTGAATGACAGCCCTTAAAATAAGCATCACCCTCCGGTGTCCCCATTCCTATTTTTCATCTCCCCAAAAGATAATGAAACACATAAAAGTGACTGCTCTACTTTTTTTTTTATACTGCAGTGACTACTCTACTTATTCATTTATTTTCTCAAATAACAATGCTATATAAGAACTTCAACAAAAAAAAAAAGGCTATATAAGCTCTGAATCCTCACATCTTTTCCCTCCCTAACAAATATCAACCTTAGAGATAAATTACTATTAAACTTTGAGTTGAGAGTTGAGACTAACTCAACCTTACAAAACCGACTTGTAAGGGGAGAGAAGCTTCTAACTTATAAACATTTTTCAGGCCATATCGCGTCTAATGTAGGACTCTCAACGCAGGTATCATTAGAACCATTACTTTAAAGTCTATATCATCACCAATATGATTTTGTCCAACAAATCATCTAGAAGTTGAGACAATAAGATAACCATAACAAAAATTAACTTTGTAGATCAGATTATTCTCCTCATGATTTATATCACAATTGTAGATTGTTAACTACTACTTTCAAAAGAGGGGGGAAAGGACTGATAATGTTTGCACTTTTGTCTGACATACATTAATTTAATCAACTGAACCATAAAAATATTCCAATAAGTAAGATTTCTGAATTAAATGAGCTGTAGTTGGAAAGAATCAAGGAAACAAGCCATGAACTCACAACAAATCAACCATGAACCCAAATAAACAACAAAAGTACATTTACAAATTACTAGATTACTGAATGATTCAAAGCAGAAACACAAACTTAAGACCTGAATGGAATGATTCAAAGCGAATAGATAAACCAGATTCAACAATAATGAAGACATGAAATAAAAAAGTTAGAATGAAGAAATACCTGAATCAAAGCAAGCTATTCACAAACATCCGTGTTGATGAACAAAAACAAAAATTTGCAGATAAAAATGCCCTTTGAGATCGAGAGAAAAAGACAGGGTACAGAGTTGGGAAAGAAGTTGGGGTTTACAACTCTGGAACTGAATTGCAAAATTGTATCTTTGGTAGTTGAATGAAATGTGTGTACACAAATAAATTGCTTTGTTTTTCTTCCAAACCCCCTCAATTTGGGAGAACTCCAAAATGAAAAGGATAAGGACTTTAAAGGAATTCTTTAAAGAAAGTGCCCATCCCCGCTCCCTCTAAATTTCCCCACTTAACCAACAATTTGAACACAGTTCAACACATCAGTTTCGTTTTGAATGAACACGGTCAAGCTATCTATCCATGGCTCACTAGTTCAAACTCTCGATGCCAATCACCTTCCACCCCTCTACTCTCTTTTGAAAATATCATTTGCAATCCCAAAAACTCTGCCATTCTATCAATAGTCTCAGACTCTGGGTGTGACTTGTCGCCAGATGAGAAACCATGCAAATGCAAGGAATCAACATTAGCAACATCCACCCAACTGAATCCCACTTCCTTCTTTACTCCCCTCCCTCTCATCCCTTTTCTCACTTCAGCAACTTTCTCCCAATTCCCTTTCTCGGCATACAAGTTTGCCATCAACACATATGGACCTGAACTTCCAGGGTCCATTTGTATTAAACTATCAACGACCCTCTCTGCCATCTCTACATTCCCATGTAATTTACAAGACCCAAGCAAGCTTTGCAATACTGACAGTCCAGGTCCGCCTGGAATCTGATGCATCAACTCTTCCGCCTCATCTAGCCGTCCCACACGGCCAAACATGTCTACCATAATTGAATAATGCTCAGGGGTTGGTTCAATTGAATGTTTATTCACCATAGAGTCAAATATCCTATGGCCTACATCAACCATACCTTTCCTACAACATGCAGCTAAAACAGATAGGAAAGTGATGGAATCAAGATTGCTTCCTTCCCTCTCAATTTCCTTATATAAACTCATCACTGACTCGTAGTCTCCATGGCAGGCATAGGCAGATATCATTCCCGTCCAAGAAAACTGGGTCTTTTCAGGTGTCTCGTTGAATACTCTTTGAGACTCGTTAATGTTTCCACGCTTGCCATACATGTCAAGCAGAGCCCCTGCAACAAATGGGTCAGTGTTTAAACCAAGTTTGATCAAGTGAGAATGGCAACGCTGCCCGTGTTTCAAAGATATATCTTCAGCTGCAGCAATGGCATTTAATACACTACCAAATGTGTATTGATTGGGCTTTATCTCCTTTATTGCAGATAAAAATGTAAGGAAAGCTTCTTTACACAAGCCATTTTGAGCATACCCTGAAATTAGCGCATTCCATGATATTGTTCCTTGATAGTTAAGCTCCTCAAAAATCTTCTTTGATTCTTGAATGGACTCAAACTTAGCATACATGGTAATTAGGCTATTGGAGACATTTTGTTCAGATGAAAAGCAACTTTTTATGCATAACCCATGAACCATTAGACCTTCTTTCACCATATTCCTGATTGTTATAGCATGCAATAATCCTATAAACGTAACATCGTTTGGATAAACACCGTCAACTCTCATAGCATTAAAGAGAGACACCACATTCTCTTCGTCAATAGAAATCAGTGTCGTCCAAGATACTACATTGCGAGCACTCATATCTTGAAAAACCGCCTTCGCATCTCTAAGAACCTTACATTTTGAATAAGTCGAAATCAAAACATTGCAAACTGCAACATGTGTTCCATAACCCAATTTTTGAGCCAAACCATGAATCTGCTTCCCAAACTCCAAGTTTCTCGTATAACCACAAGCAGAAATCGCACCCGTTAACGAAACATGGTCAAGCAACATCCCTTCTCTCACCATGTTGAAAAACAACAAAACAGCTTCCAACCCATAACACTCCCTCTCTTGAGCATACCCCGAAAGCATCGCATTCCAAGAAACCAAATCTCTTATAGTCATTTCATCAAAAACTCTCCCCGCCTCTACTAATCCCCCCCACCTCGAATACATTGTCACAAGTGCATTCCCTATAAAAACTTCACAACCAAATCCACATTTAACCACAAGAGAATGCAACTGCAACCCAAACAAAAACCCATGATCATCCCAATAATCCCTATCCCAACAAAACGAAAGAGCAGTAGTATACGTCACAGGATCAAAAACCACACCATTCAAATGCATAAAACATGCGAAATTCAAAGCATCAACACTCTTCTCAAACCCAGAAAGAACGGTATTCCACGAAACAATATCAGGACAACTCAAACCCTCAAAAACACGGAAAGCACATTCAAATCTCCCAGCTTTACAGTACATTTTCATCAACGAATTTGACACAGTAACACGTGAAACAAACCCAGTAGCCACAACAAATCCATGAATCTGGGCACCCAATTTAAACTCACCCCGACATGCCTTGAACGACAAGGCAAGTGTTACCTCATCAATATTTTGAAGAAAAGGAAACTGGGTTTGGTTCTTGAACACGGAAAGAGCTTGAAAGGGAAGATTTTTATGTAAAAAGTTAAGCATGGAACGGTTAATCGAGGAAGCATTTGGTTGGGGAATTTTGTCGAACAGGTTGTGTTCGTGTTTTTTGAGTGAGTGGAAAAGCTTGAGACATGTTTTGAATGAACGTTGTAACGTTGTTTTGTGGAGATTGAGGAATTTGGAAGGTGGTGGTAGTGAGTGTAACATAACATGAGAAATGGAACGAGGTATGTTTTGTGTGTAGCAAAGTGCAAAGAAAAGTTAGAAGAGATTAATTAACGCACGAGTGAAGAGAGTGATACAATGCAATATAGGAAAAGAGTTTTGTTTTGCTAGTTACCATTGATTTGATTGTTGTTAGAAAATTGCAAAATCGCAAACCAAAGGACTGATTTGAAAATTTGCCGCTAGATTCTTATGCACAAGAGGGATTATATAACATACGAATTTTGAGGTATTTCCAAGTGTGAGTATCTAACTAACGAAACATTTTTTTTTGTCTAGTAGCCTAGTGGCTGGAGCTCACAATTAAATGTGGAGAAGTGGGGTGTCCGGGGTTTGAGTATAAATTATGCAATGCCCCTGCTAACTGAGCTAAGCTCACGGGAACTGCACCTTTTTCAAAGCTCAAGTCATTCCATTTGTCATCTTGTAGAACATACTATGTTTTAACTTTGATGGAATCTGAACTAGAACTTATTTGTGAGGTTTTTTTGCAATACTATTGTTTAATGTAGGAGTTCATTTGAATTTGGATTGGAATTATCTTGAAATTGAATTACGATGTAGTTAAGAAATTAACTTGTAAACTTGCAGCTGTGAATATAAAGTTTTTAATGTACGAACTTTAAATAGAAAAAAAAAATGACAGAATTTTTTTTATCAAAATTTCTTTCCTAATGTAATTTTTGGTCATAAATATTTTTATATAGACCGGGTCAATAGTCATGCAGTCCGACCAGCGACCCAGTGCTTTGACCGGGTAGATCATCGGTCCGGATTTTAAAACATTGTTCATACTAGTCAATAGTACTAATTGATATCAAAATGAAGAATGAAACCAAACAAAAATGAAACGACGACGAAGATGATTCTTCGTCAATAACATCTCCATTGTTTAAAAAAATATGTTAAAGAATCTTTAGACGCAGATGAAGAATATTTCCTTCGTGAATTTGGAATCAGAAAAGGTGTTTGTTTAAATTCTAGAATTTATATCATCCATTTCAAATCACTTGATGAAGTTCTTACATCTCCTTGTTTAATTCATGTAAGACTTAATTCATAGTGACAAACAAACTATTTAGCAATTGAAAGTGCAAAATAAATTTTTTAATGATTCGAATCCTAACTTCTCCCTTCCAACAAATTATGATGTCAATAATCTAAATATTTTGAACTAATTTGTTTTTAATTGAAATTCATAATGTGTTTATCCTTTTATTTCACACACTTTTTGAATGTCGTATGCACATGCGTAACGAAATGGTTAAAACGTAACAAAATGTTTTAAACTAATACTTTGAATGTCTTTAAAAACTAACTCCAATGGTAACAATTCTGAAGACCAATGTTCAAAACATAACGAAATCAACAAAAGAATTAAATGATACGGTAAAGGAAAAATCTTATGCACATAATACACCTCCATCATGAGTTTCATACGATAAAACAGTGGAAGAAATTTCGAAAGAATGTTTGAAGACAAAGATATGTGCCAAAAAAGTGATAACAATCATAAGGATCTCAAACCAAAACGAAGTGTTCAAGAATTGTTCTCAACAAGATGTCAATGGGTATACAGTTATACCTAAAAAAGGAAAAGATATTAACATATTGTTGTTGCATCTTTTGCAGTATATTCATTTCATTAATAATTTTGTTTATTTACATTGATCTCTTAATTTAATATCTTCTTACAGTGGATTGTTGAATTAAAATGTGTTTTGTAGAAGAAAAAGAAAAATTGGCCATTAGATAAGAATTTCTCTCGCAAAATTGAAGGCATTTAGATAAGAATTTCTCTCTTGCAAAATTTGAAGAATTTAAAATAACACCTAAATTACAAAAATTGTAAGAGTGTGTTTGGATAGAGAATTTTAATAAGGGAATGTAATTTTTTGGAGTATTTAAATTGATTTGGCCCAAATTCCACTATTTGGGAAAATATTTAAGTCATTTTTAAAATTTAAGGCATTTAGATAAAAATTTCTCTCGGAAAATTTGAAGAATTTAAAATAACACCTAAATTACAAAAATTGTAAAATTCTCTGTCATTTCATATCACACGCCTTTCACTCTCTTCTCTCGCGATTCTCACTCTCTTCTCCTCGTCGTGCCCCTCTCCTCACCGCGGTGGTGCTTTTTCTCCTCGATGTGCCTCTCTCCTCACCACTGTCACAGTTCTCTCTCTGCTCGTCATATTCTTCTTCAGATTTCTTCTTCTTCTTCTTCAGATTTCAGCTCAGGTATCTATGTTTTTTTTTTGCTTATAATTGATAGATCTCAATAGAATTTGATGATTTCAGAGTTTTTGCATTTTAAGTTGTTAGAATTGACTTATTTCATTGTTTTTCTGATTTAAGCCATTAGAATTGATGAATTTCATTGTGTAAGCTGTTAGAACTTGTTGATTTCAGAGTTTTCTGGATTTTAAGTTGTTAGAATTAACTTATTTCACTCTTATTCTGATTTAAGCCATTATAATTGATGAATTTCATTGTATAAGCTGTTAGTACTTGTTGATTTCGTTTTTTGGATTTTAAGTTGTTTTATTTCACCGTTATTCTGATTTAAGCCATTATAATTCATGAATTTCACTGTTAGAACTTGTTGATTCAGAGTTTTTTGGATTTAAGTTGTTAGAATTGACTTATTTCACTGTGTAAGCTTGTGGTTTGTGTTTGGTTGACTTTTTTTTGTTAATGAGTAGATATTGCTCTGGTTTTTTGATAGGCTAGTACCATATTGAAACAATAAAAAAGATATAACTTGTAATTCACCAAATAAAACACATGGTAGACGATGATGACGAAGAAATAAAAATCATCTTCAACGTGTTGCGCATCAAAGTGTTCCCTGAAAGTGGAGAGATTGCGGATTTATATTTAATAAATATTGAAAGAAATAAAAATAATAAACACAACAAACAAATAAATGAAAAGTATGGAATCATAAGTGAAATTGTATATACCTGTGACATCCATTTGTCTAACTTGAATCTATGCAAAAAGTGATTAAGGAGCAGCTGCAGTAGCCAGCGGTGCTGGGGATTTAGAAAATGTTTGTGCACATACTTGCAACAGCTATGACAGATGTATTGTAGATTTATAAAATAGGGTTAGAAATGTTTGTATATATAGCAAATTGAGGTTGTGGTTGGATTTAGAAAAATAGGGTTTAGGTGGCCATTTTTAAATGGTGTTTTATTTTATTTTAATGATTTTTTTTATAGAATTATTTTTTTTAAATATGCTCTTATTTGGATTTTAAGCTATCGCAATGTTTTTGCATATCCTTGCTCACAACCTAAAATATAGAGTAGTGCACTTTAGTTAATGTAGATCCTAAGAAACAATAATCTGTAAACCTGAAAAACAGTAGCATCAGAAGCCAAAACCATAGGAAGATCTCAAGACCAAAAAGACAGTAGAGCACAAACCAATAGCAGCATAAATCAAAAGATGTAAAAACCATGAAGATTGAGGAGTTGCAGAGTTCATTAGAAGCTCATGAGTTGATGGTTTCAGAAAGAAGCCGTGAAAGATGAATTAAACAAGCCTTGAAAGTTCAAACTATCAAGAAGGATGAGTATGATAGAAAGAACTTCAAAAAAGGAAAGAATAAATCTAAGGGAGGAAATTGGTCTAAAGGCAATAATAAAGGATTTGATAAAGGTGAATCTTCAAAGGAAGGAAACTCTAATCAAAAGAAGAAAAATTTTGATAAGAAGAAGATTCAGTGTTTCAAATGTGAGAAATTTGGACAATTTGCCTCTGAATGTTGTTCTGGTAAAGGGAAACAAGTAAAGAATGATGAAGAGGAAGCTAAGGTTGCAGAAGATGATTCATTATTGTTGATGGTTACAACAACTAGTACTAAGAGCTGCAATTCAGAAAGTTGGTTCTTAGATACTGGTTGTTCTAATCATATGACTCGAAATAAGGCTTGGCTAAGAGAAGTGGATCCTTGAAGAAATGCAAAGGTGAAACTTGCAGATCATAGAACCTTAACTACAGAAGGAATGGGGAAGATTTCTATTGAAGGAAAGAATGGAAAAATGGCTATAATTGAAGAAGTTCTCTATGTCCTTGGAATGCAGTGCAATTTAGTTAGTGTGGGTCAATTCATTTAGAAAGGGTATTCAGTTATTAGGAAAGATAACACTTTGAATTTGTTTGATAAACATCAAAGGTTAGTATTGAAAACTCCTATTGCAAAGAATAGAACTTTTCAAACAAATATGAAAGCTGTAGAATTGAACTGTTTAGCTGTTATGGTAAAAGATGAAGATAACTAGTTATGGCATTATAGATTTGGTCATCTTAATTTTAGAGGTCTTAATCAATTAGTTGATAAATATATGATTGTCGGAGCACCTAAAATTGAGATACCTAGCACAGTTTGTGACACTTGCTTGTTGGGCAAGCAACCCAGAAATGCATTCAGTTCAAGTACTGCTAGTAGATCAAAGGAGCTACTTAATGTTGTGTATTCAGATGTGTGTGGTCCTTTAGAGGTTCCTTCATTAGAGGGCAACAAATACTTCATCAGTTTTGTTGATGAGCTTAGCAGAAAACTCTAGTTATATATGATTAAGGCCAAAAGTGAAGCATTTGAAATGTTTCAGAAGTTTAAAATCTTAGTAGAAAAGCAAAGTGGAAAATCTATTAAGGTTTTAAGAACTTATGGCGGTGGTGAGTATACCTCAAAGGTGTTTGAGAAGTTTTGTGAAGATAATGGTATTGTGCATGAAGTCACTGCTCCTTATACTCCACAACACAATGTTTTGGCTGAGAGAAGAAATAGAAGCCTGCTTGACATGACCAGAAATATGCTAAATATGAAGAAGATGCCTAATACATTTTGGGGAGAAGCAGTAAAAACTGCAACATACATCTTAAACAGATGCCCCACCAAGAAACTTAATCAAATTCTTGAAGAAATTTGGTTAGGATGTAAGCAGTCAGCTAAACACTTAAGAGTTTTTGGTTCATTATGCTATGTGCATATCCCTGATGCAAAGAGAAGAAAGTTGGGGAACAAGAGTGAGCCTATGATACTGGTTGGTTATCATGAAACATGTGCATACATGTTATATCATCCTCTAAATCATTCAATAGTGATTAGTAGAGATGTTAAAATCTGTGAGAATGAAGCTTGGGATTGGAACAGAAAAGTGAGGAGTTCTAATCATACAGTTCCCACAATAATTGAAAAAGATGATCAAGTTGAACAAGTTCAACTAGATACTGAAGTTCAACCTGAAGTACATGTTGAAGAGAATCAGGCCACTAGAACTTCAACTAGACATAGATTTGCTTCCACAAGATTAGTTGGACATGAAGTTACTCCAGATAATGTAGTTAATGAAGAAGAGGAATTTTTCACGTTGCACTATTAGCAGATGCATAACCAATCAACTATGAAGTAGCATTGAATGAAGATGTATGGAATAATGCTATAATTGAGGAGTTGAACTTAATCAAAAGAAATAACACATGAGAACTATCTGAACTTCCTGCTAGCAAGAAACCAATAGATGTGAAATGGATTTTCAAGTTGAAATTGAAGCCAAATGGTGAAGTAGCCCAACACAGAGCTAGATTAGTGGCTAATATATGCTCCAGTTGCTAGATTGGAGACTGTGAGATTGATAGTTGCTATAGCTTGTGGAAGAAACTGACTTATGTATCATTTGGATGTAAAATCTACTTTTCTAAATGGTGCTCTAGATGAAGAAGTGTATGTAACACAACCACCAGGTTTCAAGATAAAAGGGAAGGAGGATATGGTGTATAGATTACACAAAGCACTCTATGGTTTGAAGCAAACACTAAGTGCTTGGAACAAAAGAATTGACAGTTTTCTTGTGCAGCAAGAATTTGTCAAATGCAAGTCTGAATATGGTGTATATGTGAAGAAAGTAATTGAAGGTAATCAATTACTTATATGTCTCTATGTCGATGACTTAATACTGACTAAAAGTGATGTGAAAGAAATAGAAGTATTCAAAACTCAGATGATGAATGAGTTTGAAATGTCAGATTTAGGGAACTTAACATATTTTCTAGGCATGGAATTTACTGAAGTTGCAGAGGGATTGGTGATGCATCAAATGAAGTATGCATCTGATATATTAAAGAGGTTCAATATGATGAATTGCAATTCATCATCATCACCTGTTGAGACAAATATGAAACTAGTGATGAATGAAGAAGAAGAACCAGTGGATCCTACATTTTTCAAACAAATTGTGGGCTCACTGAGGTATCTATGCAATAGTAGGCCTGATATTGCATATGCAGTTGGTATAATCAGTAGATTCATGAGTGAACCAAGAGTATCTCATCTTCTAGCAGCTAAAAGAGTGATGAGATACATCAAAGGAACACTGCATTATGGCATTCTATTTCCTAAGTGTTTGAATGAAGACTCTATGGAATTAATAGCTTACTCTGATGCAGATTGGTGTGGAGATAAGCATGGTAGAAAGAGTACCTCGGGATACTTGTTCAAGTTTCTTAATGCCCCAATTTCATGGCGTGCTAAGAAGCAACCAGTTGTGGCATTGTCAACCTGTGAATCTGAGTATATTGCAGGATGTATGGCAGCATGTCAGGAAGTTTGGCTTGAAAATATACTCAAGGAAATGGAGATAGAAGTAATCATACCAATTGCATTGTTTATAGATAACAAATCTGCTATAAGCTTTGCAAGAAATCAAGTTTTGCATGGAAGAAGCAAACACATAGAAGCTAAGTTCCATTTTCTGAGGGAGAAAGTAAACAAAGGTGCATTGCAAGTTGTTCGTTGTTCTACTGATCTGCAGCTTGCAGACATATTCACCAAGCCATTAAAGGTTGACAGGTTTATCAAGCTAACGAGTTTGATTGGAATGAAGGAAGTGGAAACTTGAATTAAGGGAGGATTTTAGTTTAGTTGTTAATTCAAGTTTACATTAGTGATAATCATGCTTAGTTGATTAGTCACATCTTGTTTTAGTTTGTTTTGAAGTTTGTTACAAGTTTGTTAGAGTTTTAGAAAATAAGAGTTAGGGTTGTTACTTTACTTGTGCTTCAAGTAACCTAACACATGCTTGTATATAAGCTCATTCTCTTGTACATTCATAGTAGTATCAATAACACAATTACATTCATCAATTCTATTATCTTTCTCTCTTCTCATTCTCTCTCTAAATCACAAAATTCACTAAACCTGCAAAAAAACCTAAAACTGCTTCTGGTTTTATTGCTTGTATAACAAGCATTCATAGCTGCGCTAACAAAAACAAGAGCAATATCTACTCATTAACAAAAAGTCAATCAAACACAAACCAAAAGCTTACATAGTGAAATAAGTCAATTCTAGCAACTTAAAATCCAAAAAAACTTTGAATCAACAAGTTCTAACAGTTTACACAGTGAAATTCATCAATTATAATGGCTTAAATCAGAATATCAATGAAATAAGTCAATTCTAACAACTTAAAATCCAAAAAACTCTGAAATTAACAAGTTCTAACAGCTTACACAGTGAAATTCATCAATCCTAATGACTTAAATTAGAATAACAGTGAAATAAGTCAATTCTAACAACTTAAAATTCAAAAACTCTGAAATCAACAAATTCTACTGAGATCTATCACTTATAAGCAAAAAAAAACAAAGATACCTGAGCTAAAATCTGAAGAAGAAGAAGAAGAAATCTGAAGAAGAATATGACAACGAGCAGAGAGATAACTGTGACGGCGGCGAGGAGAGAGGTACGGCGAGGAGAAGAAGCACCACCGTGGTAAGGAGAGAGGCACGACGTGGAGAAGAGAGTGAGAGTCACAAGAGAAGAGAGTGAGAATCGTGAAGAAGAGAGTGAAAGGCGTGTGATATGAAATGACAGAGAATTTTACAATTTTTGTAATTTAGGTGTTATTTTAAATTCTTCAAATTTTACAAGAGAGAAATTCTTATCTAAATGGCTTATATTAAATACTCCGAAACAGTGGAATTTGAGCCAAGTCAATTTAAATACTCCAAAAAATTACATTCCCTCATTAAAATTCTCTATCCAAACACACTCTTAGGGCTTTGATATTTAATTTGAAAATATTAATTTTCAATTAAGGGATTAAAGTGACAACTTTTTACTTTCACTTTAGTCCCAGTGACACCTCATGCATGCCACCTCATCAATTAACATAAGTTTTTAATGTTAGGCGCTAAATTGATAACGTAACTTCACAATCAGACACTACTTTATATTTAAGGAAAATGTTAACTAGTGCTCCAGGGGTACTAATTAAAGAATCCAAATATAATATAAGTATCTTGGAACTTTTGTAGTCAAAGTTTAAAAAGCGTAATCAAATATGTTTTCAATACATAACATTTTTTTTTCTTTAATTAATGTCGCAGAACATTAGTTAAGAAGACTCTATGTTTAATCATAAGTCAAAATACTATGCTATAGAAACAATTTTGATTTTGATCTAGAAACCAAATACAGTACACGTAAGCTTCCTCGGTGTTTGTATGTAGATATGTCTGTCTGGTGACTCCTGCAACAAAGTCTTGAAACGTAAATAACCTTTGTCAGAAAAGCCTCTGACATCTCTTTACTGCCTTCACCTTCACATCTTCTCTCTCTACTCATTCACTTCTGAATCTTTTCATTTCAATCCTAACTCCTCCTTTATCTACATACTTCATGTTACTTTTCATTCAAAAGTGAAACAAAAAAGCATTTTTTTTCTTTGATCATCATCAGTATCAAAAAGAAAAAGCTTTATGTTTATGTTGACAATGGAAGCTAAACCTCTTCAACTTGTTCCCTCTTCACACAACAACACAACTGGTTTCATTCCACTCTCTTCTCTTTTTCACCTATCACATGTTTTTCTTTCAACTTTTATTTTATAAACTATAAATTTTGTGTAGGTGGTGGACCCCAGATGAAGGTTGAGAATGGTGAAGTTGATGAAGGGAAAAGGGTTGTTGTTGTAGTGAAAGAAGAGAAAGAAAACAACCCTTTGATCACAGAAGCTCAAAGGCGTGAACTTGACCATCAAGTTTTTATTTTTAATCACTTTGCTTATAATCTTCCTCTTCCTTATTACCTTTTGCAATTTCCAAGTAATATGTCAGGTTTGTTGAAATTTCTTATCATACCCTTTTCAATTTTATAGAGAATAGTTAATGCATGTTCACCTTTTTTATTTTGTTTTGTTGAGAAAGAGTATATTTTGGGATTGAGTTGATTAAGTTGTAACTTGCGAGAGTTGTGATTAACAAAAAGGTCTTGCAAACGAGTGTGTCCGAGACATTTTTTAAGCATTTCAAATTAAACAATTACTTTTTTAAAAATGATTTTGATTTGTAATGCATTGAATACGATGCTTTCCACTTATGGCAACATTTCCCTAAATAAAAGGACTCCTTTTTAAGTGTCATTTTTTTTGTTGAAAAATTTGGTTCTTTTATAATTGTCAAAGTAGCGTTAAATATTATTTTCTCAAAATATGGTTCATTATAGAACATTATGACGTAATTTGATCTTGTAGCCGATCCCATCCCACTTAGCGGAGTAAGGCTTGGTGGTTGTTGTTGTATCCCTCTTATATATTGTTGAGACGGAGAGAAAAATAAGTGAGTTAGATGACAAATTATTACAGGTAGTGTAGGAAGTAGATGAAATTGTTAATGGAAAGCAGCAAAAATTAATAGTTTTCGTTAGTTTGTGTAAACAACCTTAGAATGACTGTTAAAAAGGAACAAAATGAGTAGTAGTTCAATTGCCCCTTTGTGTACTTTGACAAATCACTGTTAATTGTGTTTAGTGGATGATTAACGAATCGTGACCTTACATCTGTTAGCCATCCATTGAATGTAATTAACCATGAATTTTGACAAACCATGGTTAATTGTTTTTAGTGGATGCTTAAAGGATTTACTAATGAATTTTAATTTTTTATTGGTCTTAGTCCATCTCAAATATGTTGATGCTGAAAATATCTGTTGTTTATGAAAACTGTTTCTCTTTTCCCGTTTTATTGGTTCATTTCTTTCGATTGCAGAGTACGGTCGTCGTGGGTCTGATTATGTGACTATGGTGGATCAAGAACCACATAGGTGTAGAAGAACCGACGGAAAGAAATGGAGGTGTGGTAAGGACACAGTACCTAATCAGAAGTATTGTGAACGTCACATGCACAGAGGTCGAAATCGTTCAAGAAAGCTTGTGGAAACATCTCAACTTAACTCTCTTTTGAAAACAAAGCCAAGTAGTGATGGCAAGTCACATGCAAAGCTAGTCCCAAACATTAAATCTTTAGTTTCAAATCCAAACCCTTTGATTATTCATCACAATGGCACATTCTCATACAATCCAAGGACCTTCTGCGCTGTAGATACTTCTTCTGTTTGTGATCAGTCGAGACATGTCATAGATTATGGTGCCACTGCAGTGACAACTTTGGGAAGCACAACATCCGTTTCTTCGGATAACAGAGTTCGTCTTAACGTATGCAAGCAAGATGAGCAGATAAAGAGGTGTATCGATGACAATATGAGTATTAAAGGTGGTAGGAAAGGAAGCATATCTTGTGAAAGTATTGGCATCTCTACTGGAATAGGCTTTTCCCCAAAGAGTGTTCTTCAAGGTAATACTTGTTGAAACAAATTTGAGTGTTTTTTCTCTTCATGGGATTAGATGATTGCATAGGCGTGTTTTACGGGGTGGCAAAAAAATCCGTGCCCGCGGGTATCCATGGATAAAATCCGTCATGGGCACGGGGCGGGTAGCTAAACGGGTACCCGTGCATATAATAAACGGGTATTTAACTACCCGTTAATTTATGGACACGGACACGGATATGATGATACCCGTGCCCGCGGGTATCCGTACCCGTTAATAAATTATGTAAATTACTAAAATATCCATGTATATATATATATAAGAGTTTGGATGCGGATTTTGGATGTTTTTATCTTTTATTTTACTTCAAGAATTTGCATGGATTGTGTAAGAATCATATCTATTATGGTATGATGAATTTGCTTGGGATTATGTAAGAATCCCGATTTTTGTTGGATTATGGTTATGGTATGGATTATGAAATTTGAATGGAATATGTTATGTATGGATCTTTAAAAGTTGAATTTTGCAAGTAATTAAAAGTTGAATTTTTCTTTGTACAAAAAAAAAAATCAAAAATCCATGGGTACCCGCAGATATCTGTGGGTATCTAAATACCCGTGAATTACCCGTATAGAGATACCCGCACGGATATGGGGACGGGTACGTGTACCATATTTATCCAACAGGGCGGGGACGGATATCATACTACCCATACCCGCGGATACCCATTGACATCCCTAAACCTTATTGACATTCTCTTTAATTATTTAAATTTATTTATACTCATGTAATTATGTAAAAATATATTTGTTCACACCCATGGTTATAACTGTTCGACCAAACTTCAAAGTGGAAAGGGAAAGGCATTGACTAATAATAATTAAGCAAAATGTGAACTGCATATATATATATTTGTGTAAATCTGGAATGATGTCTGTCTTGTACTATTTCTTTTCAACGTCACTTTCGAGTTTTGATATAGATCATGGCCGACTGAATAGGTAACACTAAACTTCCATTTAATTATTTAAGGTTTGTATAACGTGTATAATATATTGCATATGTAAAAACAAATAAGAATAACAATTTTTTAATTGGAAAAAATAATTATTTATTAAAAAAATTATATGTTTAATATAAAATATATACTGTACCAAAAAAAAAAATATATATATGTTCTAATACAAACAACCTATTTTAAATTTCTTAAGATGCGTAAATTTGAACATCATAAAAAAATCCAATTATATATACCTGACTGCATAGGTTAGGGTGAAAAAAACTAGACTACCTGCGATGCATGGAGATGATAAATAAAACAAATATTTAAACAAAGATTTATAATAAACTCATAAATTATTATTACATGTCTTTTCACAAATGAATAAAAAGTAGGCTTAATTACACTTTTGATCCTCGTATTTTGATCAGCTCACGAAAATGGTCCTGCCTCTTTCAAATCGAACAAAACCGTCCCTAAACTATCATGTTTTTTGCAGTTTTAATCCTACCCTCTATTTTTAACTCCAGAAACGCACATAAATGACAGTTTTAGTTCCACCACCTATGTTCAACCATGAAATAAACAATGAATAATGCAAGTGAGTATAAGGAATCTACTTTATTCAGTTTACTAATAGAAAAACCCTAATTTCTAAAACATGTTACCTGAAATTAGGGTTTTTTGGTTAGTGTGTTGAATAAAATAGATTACATGTACCCGCATGCTTTATTCCTTGTTTATTTCATGGTTGAGCATAGGTGGTGGGACTAAAACTGCCATTTCTGAGTCTTTCTGGAGTTGAAAATAGGGGTAGGACTAAAACTGCAAAAAACATGATAGTTTAGAGACGGTTTTGTTTGATTTGAAAGAGACAGGACCATTTTCGTGAGCTGGTCAAAATGCGAGGACCAAAAGTGCAATTAAGCCTAAAAAGTAAAAAGAAACATTGGGAAGATACTAAAGAGTTTTTTTGGTTCAGGGTCATCAAAGAAGAACATTTGAGAAATTTCTTTAGTCTTAGACCTTTTTGTTATGATTGAATGAAGCTTGTCGTATAAGGAGATTGATGATATATCTTGGATTGGTCTATTTTGTTCAGATTTATGATATTGTAGACTCTTTAGAAGAACATAATACATTCTTATATTTTATCATCGATCAGATAGGGGAGATAAGCTTTTAGAACTTGGTAAACAATCATGTTCATGATATTATCGTTGAATTGCAACAATCTAATACATCGAGAGAAATTAGAAGTGCACATCAAAAGCATAATTGAACTCATCATCCTCTTGGACACCTCAAACTCAACTTCGATGGATCACATTTTACTAGGAATGGAAGCTCGGCTAGTGGTGGGTTGATTTTGTGATCAACACGAAAAATTCGTGTATGATTTTATGCGAAAAATTACCTTTAGTTTGTTTAATCCCAACACCTGCAAGCTGCAACATGTGTTAATTGATTTTGATTTCAAAGTAGTCGTGGATACGATTCAATGCGGTTATACTAATATTTCTTATCTGCAACCGGTACTTGCAAACATCCTCTGCATTCTCCAGTCTCCTAATATAAACCTTCAGTTACATCGTATTGATCGATAAATATGGAGACCTCATATGATAGCTCATACATGAGATTATTGTTACAATATTATCAAAGTATAGTAATTTCTAATTTTTCATTTGTCGTTATTGTATTTTATATACATGAATTAATTGAAATAAATTTTTTTTCAAGTAATTTAGTGGCTATAATTCATTTTTTAAGATGCATTCGAACTCTGGTCATTTACATATTATAATGCATTGTTCTTGGAGCTATGCTCGTTCGTGGGACAAAAGAAAACTCTTTTAATCAAGTATAGAAACTTTTTTTTTTTTTTTATAGAAATTGTAAAAGAAACTTGAAAAGGTTAATTTTAAAAGGGAAATAAAGAAATCACAAGACAATGCATGACATGAGACCTACCAACAGGTAATTAATGTATGCTGCTAATTATCTTTAGCATTGCGTGTAACATTTTCAATTTGTCTACTTCCAACGGTTACATAACCCTTCCTGGAGCCAAAGAGCACATTTACATTAAAGAAAGAGTTTAATGATATGCACAATGTAAAAAAAAAAATTTACATTATCACCAAATCATCATCGTATATAAATTTGTGGAGATATTTTAGAAAGAAAAAAAAAACAACAGAGAAATATATTATAATATAATTTGATTAATTGTGTGTGTAAAAACGTTCTACAGCCGGTGCATAAAAATTAGGGCATGTTTATTTAAGATTCTAAAGAAAAAAATTAATGTTTTAGTTTTGTGTGTAACCTTTTCTAAAAATTGATTTTTATGCTGAAATTTGAAAATAAGAAGTTTTTTCATTAGCTTTTGAATAATTTTTTTTTTTGTTGATCAAGTGAATAAGTCATTTTAATAGAAGAGAGAAAAATACAATTACTCTTTTTAGAATTTCAAACAAACAGAAAATAACATAATTTTCTTAAAAACATCTAAAAAAATAATTTTAAAATTTTATTTATAAAAAAATATTACAAACAAACATAATTAAAACATCAAATACATAAATCAAATAATTAGGCTCAAGTGGTTAATGAGCTCCACTCGGAGGGTAACATATTAAAAAGAAAAGATTTGAACATCTATTTTGCAACAACTATTTTAACAACCTTATGTGTATAGTGATATTTTCTTTGTAAAAGCTAAAGGAAAAAAAAAAAAAGCCTTCAAAACACTATGTCAATATATCATAGAGGCAATTTTCCTAGGATATGTTGGGAAAGTTGTCCATTGGCACATAACATGACTAAAAAAAAAACTTCGAATATAAATTTGAGTTGTGTTATTTGAACATCCATTTTTATGATAATTTTTTAGACAATTAAATTTTACAAAGAAAATGAGGTATTGATACAAAAATCAAAGCAATAGAGAGAAAAAGTAAAAAGATATTCCATATAAATATGAGAGAGAAAGTTATCACAAAAGTTGTCACAAAGTTTTCAAATACCATCGCTCATAAATTTTTAAGAATTTTAAACAAATGGGCCATTAATCTCATTAATTGATATAATAAAGTTGCACTTACATGAGCTATGACTTTTTTTAAGAGGAACATGAGATATGACTTAATTACCTTGTAAATTTTTCTAATTTTTGATAGATATGGTTAGTTTATTAAACTGATAAAAAAATTCTAGACAATATATACGTAACCAAAATGTGCACATCATATGATGTGTGTATCGTTAATTGACTTAAACTTCCTTGATGACTTTGTGTGCATATGAATTACTTCTTTTTTGCTAGAAAATTCATATCAATGGGAGACAGAATCTTCTTGTGTTCAAACTATGATTTCCTCATGGGTGACCATGTTCTTCAAAAGACACTTTTATGACTTAAACGAAATATATGATTACGACCAAAAACTAATTAGTTTTTAATTAAGTTGTATATATCAAGGCTTTATTCAAGAAGAATTATAGTATTTGCATGTGTTAATTCAACATTTAAATATATATATATATATATAATTCCTGACATTTTTTAATGAAGAAATTTTGACATAGGACTGCACTGTAGGTGTTGGAACTGGAGTGGAATTTTGCATAGGAGAAGAACAAGTAGAATACCACAACAAGGAGTTAGGTAATCGGGGATTAGATATATAACAACTACAGTGTATATCAAAATCATTGACATCTAAGTATTTTTTTTTTTTAAATTGTTCTCTTAATTAATTGATTTGATTTTGTCAAATGAAAAGTAAATTGTTTTGATCAATTTGGTCCATGGAGTTTGTTTTAAGTTTTTTTTTTTTTGAAAGAATGAAAGTTAATATCTTATGTTTACCGACGTTAACAGCATCAGTCCAAATGTTGCTTTCTATCAAACTTTGTTTATTTTGAAAAATTTATCCAACTTTGTTAGTTAAAATCCGAGATACTAGCTCTTAAGATGAAATTTTCGCACCCACAAAAGTATTTCGGATGTGGAAAACACGATTTTGTGTCGTCTAAATGTGTATCTCTAACCAAAAATATATTTTAAAACCTTCCCAAGTGTATTTTCAGATTTGTTAAGTAATAACTATACTGAATATAATTTTAGTTAGGACTAATGATATACAAATGAAAGGACTAATGTAAAAAAAATGGATTTTCTTATTAAATACAGATAAGAAAGAATTGATAACATTCGTATAGGAAAAGTTGACTTTTGATTTTAGGCTTATTTATACATTTAATCTCAGGAAAAGAGGTCATTTGAATTTTGATCTATGAATTTACTAATCTTTTCAAACTTACCCTACAAATATTAATGATTGGCTCTAGAATGTAAAATTGGATTCTTTGACAAACAAATAGTAGCAATATTATCATAATAAATGGGGATATTGTTACCATTAATCTGGTAATCTTCCAATTGATGTTTCATCCAAAGTAGTTGTGTACAACAACTTGCAGCTGAGATGTATTCTGTTTTTGCTGTATAAATTGCAATAGTTGCTTGTCTTTTGCTAGCCCGGAATATCAGATTCTCACCAAGAAACTGACAGTTTCCACTGATTGATTTTCTTTCAATGCTGTCATCAGCATCACAAAAGCCAACCAACTAATAATTTAGGAATTTCCTATAAAGGAGCCCAAGATTTGTTGTTCCTTTTAGATATCTAAAGATTCTCTTAACAGCTGTTAAATGAGATTCTCTAGGATCTGACTGAAATCTTGCACACAAGCATACACTGAATAAAATATATGGCCTAGATGTAGTGAGATATAACAAAGAACCTATCATACCTCTATACAGCTTCTGATCAACTTTTGATCATGTATCTTCTTTGCTTAAGGTGCAGGTTGGATGCATTGGTGTGTTCATCTCTTTACAGTCTTCAAGCTTGAACTTCTTCAGAAGCTCCTTAGTAGATTTTGACTGATAAACATACACTCCATTTTTGCACTAATTGATTTGAATTCCAAGGAAGAACTTCAATTCTCCCATCATGCTCATTTCAAAGTCATCCTGCATTAACTCAGAGAATTCCTTGCAAAGAGATGCATTAGTATAACCAAATAATATATCATCAACATATATCTGCACAACAAGAAGAATATCTTTCTCAAGAGTCATTCTGAAGAGTGTTGTGTCAACTTGATCTCTTTTAAAATCATTTTCAATCAAGAAATTACTTAGTCTATCATACCAAGCTCTAGGAGCTTGTTTCAGACCATATAGTGATTTCTTATGTTTATAAATCTGGTCAGGATACTTCAAATCCTCAAAACCTGGAGGTTGCTTGACATACACTTCTTCAGATATCACTCCATTGAGAAATGAACTCTTAACATCCATTTGATATAATATGATGCCATGATTAACTGCATAGGATAGAAGTAACCTAATTGCTTCCAATCTTGCAACTGGAGCAAATGTTTCAGTATAATCAATGCCTTCTTGTTGATTGTAACCTTGAGCAACAAGTCTGGCTTTGTTTCTGACAACTTCTCCCTGTTCATTAAGCTTGTTTCTGAATACCCATTTTGTTTCAATAATGTTCTTGTGCTGAGGCTTGGGTACCATATCCCACACATAATTTCTTTGAAATTGATTGAGGTCTTCTTGAATAGCTAGTATTCATCCATCATCTAAAAGTGTTTCATCAATAGTATCAGGTTCTATCACTGACAACAATCCCATCTTAGACTCTTCTTGTCTGAAATATGATCTTGGTCTTCTAGGACTCTCTTTGTTTCCAATGATTAGATCCTCAGGATGTGAAACTTGTACTTGAATGTATTCTTGGATTGATTAGCTTGATGAGAACCATCTTGAGCTTCGTCATAAACATCTTCATTTTGAGTTTCTGGAGTGGGTTCAGTTTCTGGACTCTCATCAGACTCTAGAGTCTGGTCAGGTTCTGAAGTATCTTCAGGCACCTGTATATCTGCAAAACTTTCACCTTGCTGTGCAGTTTCATTTCAAGGCTTCTTGTCATCAAATTTGATCTGCATTGATTCTTCAACACATATTGTTTCTAAATTATACACTGTGTATGCCTTTGACCTTTCAGAGTAACCTAAAAAGATTCATCTTTAGGCATTGGCATCAAATTTCTTTAAGTAGACCTTATTATTTAGAATGTAACAGGTAATCCAAATTGATGAAAGTAAGAGATATTGGGTCTTCTTCCCTTTAAAGAGTTCATATGTTGTTTTCTCCAAGATAGATCTAATATAGATTCTATTTTGGACATAACATGTTGTATTCACTGCTTCTGCCTATAAATGTTTAGCCAAATTATTTTCATGAATCATGGTTAAAGCCATTTCTTGTAAAGTTCTATTCTTTCTCTCTACAACCCCATTTTGCTGTGGAGTTCTAGGAGAAGAGAATTCATGGACAATTCCATGTTTTTCACAAAAAGTTTCAAATGGCTCATTTTCAAATTCTCCACCACGATCACTTTTGACCTTTAAAATTTTCATTTCTTTTTCAGACTGTATTTGAGTGCAGAAGCTGCTGAACACATCATATACATTATCTTTACTTCTCATTAATTTAACACAGGATCATCTGTTGTACTCATCAACAATGACTAATCCATATTTACTTCCATATAAAGATGCAGTGTTAACAGATCCAAATAAATCAATATGGAGTAATTCTAAGGGTCTGGAGGTTGATACAATGTCTTTTGTTTTAAAAGATGATTTAACAATCTTCCCTTTTTGACATGCCCCACAAAGTGCATCTGAATGATAATCAATGTTTGGTAAACCTCTGACAAGTTGTAACTTACTAAGCTTAGAGATTAATCTCAAGTTAGCATGTCCCAACCTTCTGTGCCACACCCATTTCTTATCATTCACTGATAGAAGGCAAACTACCTTGTAATCAACCAATTCAGAGAAGTTAATTTTATAGACATTATCTATCCTCTTTCCCTTAAAAACTGTGGAGTTTTCATTTTTGTTGACTACAGTGTAGTTGGTCATATCAAACATCACATCATAACCATTATCATAAAACTGACTAATACTAAGAAGGTTATGTCTAAGACCATCTACCAACCACACATTATTAATATAGATAGAGGAGTTACTAATAGTTTCTGTATCAATAATCTTGCCAGTTTTGTTGCCTTCGAATTTCACATTTCCTCCCTCTTTCATTGATACGGTAAGGAAGATAGACTACTCTCCTGTCATATGTCTTGAGAAACCGTTGTCTAGGTATCACGATCTTTGTTTTTCATTTGCTCTTAGGCATATCTGCAACATTGACAATTTCAGATTTAATTACTCATATCTTTATGGGTCCTTTGAGGTTAGTACTGAAAGTTTTACTCTTCTTCTTTTGTACCTTGTGCTGAAAGTTTGGTGGCTTATGTTCACTCAATACCTTAGATTTAATACCTTTTGGTTTTGGTTCCCAAGAATAAACAACTGTTTTCCTCCTCTGAAACTTAGGCTTTAAGATACCAGATTCTGAGTTCATCAGACTCTGAGGTATAGGTTCTGATCTCTTCAGAATCTTAATCTTTAGAGTCTTAGAATCAGATTTAGTCATTACCTTAGACTTAGAGTTCTTTGACTTTGAAACAATCTTAGTCTTAGAGCTAGAAGCTTCAGGTTCTAACTGAACAACGATTTCAGACTTAGCACCTTCAGACACAAAGAAAGTTTTCAACCCTTCCTTAATGCATTCACAACATGCTTTAAGACTGATTCCATTAGGTTTCCCTTCTGAGAATCCAATCCCTTTACCATTTTTCTTGTAAATGTTATAAATCATATAAGCTACTTTTCTTCTGTCGATGCCAAATATAATAAAATCTTCAAGAGCAATTTCATGTTTACTTAAAGGTTTTCCATCACACTTTTCTTGTAGCTTCTGACAGAGATACTTGAGCTTCTCTTCATAAGTTTTACAAATGAAGTCAAAACCTCTAAGTCCTTCCTCAGAAGCTTTCAGATCCAATAGAGTCTTTTCTTGTTGTTTCATTAAGTCAACATATTTATCTTTTAAATCATTCAACTCATTGGTTTTGTGTTCAATTATCTTTTAAATCATTCAACTCATTGGTTTTGTGTTCAGAGTGTGTAAGAAGCTTTTTAAGTGACTCAATAAGTTCTTCTCTGGGAATTTTAGAATATACCTCATTTTCATCTTCAGAGTCTGATTCAGGCTCAACTTTTGAAGTCACTGTAGCCACTAACACCATAACTACATTTTCTTCATCTACAGCCTCTTCCTTGTCAGACCTAGATTTACTATTTAAATTTTCCTTCTGAAGATCAGGACAATCAGCAATAAAGTGTCCAGGCTCCTTACAGTTGAAACAACCCTTCTGATCTTCCTTCTTAGAGCCTTTGTAACCACTTCTTCTGCTCAAAAACTTCTTGTTCTTCCTAGCCAGATACTGAAGCTTGTTGGAAAGCATAACCATCCTCTCAACAACAGCAGGGTCTTCATCAGAATCTTCATAAGGGGATTCATCTCCAGACTCAATGACTTTGAGAGCTTTTGATGACTTTCCTTTAGATGGAAGAACAATAGATTTTGTCTTCTTAACAGAATCATGCTCATTGAGACTGATCTCATGAACCTTGAGAGAGCTCATAAAATCTTCAACACTTAGAGTGTTTAGATCCTTAGCTTCCTCAATAGCAGTAACCTTAGGTCTCCATCTAGTAGGTAAGCATCTTAGAATCTTGCTCACATGATCAGAAGTTACATAACTTTTCTTCAATATTTGAAGTCCACAGACTAGAGTCTGAAATCTTGAGTACATTTCCTCAATACTTTCATCATCTTTCATGTTGGACAACTCATACTGATGAATAAGCATGGTAGCCTTTGCCTCTCTAACCTTCTTGCTACCTTCATAGTTTGCACAAAGTGAAGCAAACATTGTCTTTGCAGTAGATTTGTCACTCATCTTCATGTACTCTGTGTGAGGTGTAAAAGCAACAAGTCACTCATATTCATGTACTCTGTGTGAGGTGTAAAAGCAACAAGGATTCCTCTGATCTTGTGATGTTTCTTGTAAAACTTCTTCTGAGCATGAGTATGTTTCTTTCTATCAACAATAGTTCCTTCTTCATCAAGGGCCAAGTCACCAACACCATCTTCAAGAATATCCCATAGTTTATCATCCGAACTCATGATGTGACTATGCATATTAGTTTTCCACCAGGAAAATTCTTCAGGATTTCCATAACCTTGGAGCTTTGCTGGAGTCAGACTTCTTGTCATTTGAAGTACCATAATCATAATGAACAACATTGTTTCCAGGAATGGAAATTTCTCCAGTAGACATGTTTTTCTTAGATCTTTATTTGTTGCACTGTCAACAGACCAAAGCTCTTGATACCAATTGAAGGTGAGAAAAACATAAGAAGGGGGGTTGAATTATGTTATCTTTTTCTTCTCCTAAAACTGAATTCACTATTCAGAACCTGATAGATTTCAGCTCTGAAGTAGTGTTCAGAGTTTAGTTGCAGCAGATAAGTAGAGAGAGAGAGAGAGAGAGAGAGAGAGAGAGAGAGAAGAAAGACACAAAACAATTTATAGTGGTTTCTTCCACAATCTGAAAGTAGTCCACTCCTCCTTGCACTTCCAAGGAGAGTTCACTAAAATCAATATCTGATTACAACTGCTTAAGCACAAAAGCAAGAGACTTCAAACTACTCAAGCACAAAGGCAAGAGGTTTCCTATGCCCAAGCACAATTGCAAGTGACTTCCTATGCTCAAGCACAACTGCAAGAGACTTCTATTCAAACAAAATTACAAATAAAATTGTTTGAGGTTGAACTCTTGATATACAATCAGTGGGGTTCACAATACAAATCAGATACAAACTCTTAAGACTCTAGAATTTCTAAGATATAAAAGTTGTTAAAAAATTCTAAGTGAACTTTGATGTAAAACAATTTCAGCAGAGGTTTGGCACTTGTAAAATTGCTGTGAGTCTCGATTTAATCTTCAAGTCTTCACTCCTTTATATAGATGTGTGGGAGGAACGTTGTAGATTGCCAGCACATCAAAAAGAGTCGTTGTTAGAGCTTGATCAAATAACCAATGATATGTTGCTTGATTTGGTTATTGTTCTATGAAGGAACAATTTCAAGTCCCTTCCAAGAATATAGAGAAACCAGCGTTGATATAGCTGTTAAGTTGTACTATTGCAGACATGAAGAATGGAATAGTGGAGTAGTGGTTGTACAATTGTACTATTGTCCTTTTCCTGCGCTTTTCAGTGGATAAGCATCCAATGCCTTCAAAATTCTCTGAATTAGTTGTTGCTTCAGGCTTCCATTCCTCATGCAATCATAGGCATGAGAATAACAATATTTAACAAACTCTGAAGCTTCCTATCTTTCAGTTTCTGATGATCTTCAGCTTCTGGTGATCTTCAGCTTCTGGTAGACAATTTCTATGAGCAGCTTCTGATGAACTGCTTTTGATGAACTTCAGCTTCTGGTGAGCTGTTTCAAATGTCTTCAGATGCTATCTTCTTCCATCTCAATCTTGTGACACAAGCTTCCATTTTGTAGATTTCATTGCTCTAATTTGTTCTACCAGAACCTATGCTTGATATAAAGACACTGAAATATTTGTCTATGGTCCTGCACACTTAAACAAATATTAGCATGTCCAATTGACATTTTTTAATATCTTGTTATCATCAAAACTCAAAGGGTAATGTTAAACACATTTTGTTCTAACAGAAACAACAAGTTTTAAACATTTAAAAAGTGTCCTTAGAGCACTTTTCACCACATTCCAACATAATATTTTTATTTTAGTTCTTTAATCAAAGCCCTAAGAACCAATTTAGGTGGGCCAGTTTACCTTCTTCAAAGAGCACTCTTTATCATCCTAAAGATAATATATATTTAAAAAATTATGTACATACTCTGTGCGATTTCATGTTATGAGATTGTTGAATAAATATTTCATCATTTTAAAACATATACTTCTAATTTTATTAATGGATAAGTTATATTATATAATTTAAACATGCATGACAAATAAATTAAGGTAAACACTCCGACACCCATAGAGTTTTAAATAAATTAAGTTATATTATATTTTATATTTATTTTGTTATTTAAAAATAAATTCAAATTTTTGGTAAATTTTACGTACGGTCTATCGATACACAGAAAATTTCAAGTTATTTAAAAATTTACCTTAACTTAATTACAAAAAAAACTATTAAAGAAAAAAAAACATCAAAATATCAATGAACCTATTAATTCAAATACCAGCAAACACTACTCCACTTACACTGAAATAATAATGGATGCATGCGGATTAAGCTAGCCAGCAACTCATATTTCTCATACATTTTAAATTCTAATACTTGCAAACACTACTCCACTTGAAAATATTGAACATGTACGACAGGTTAAGGGCTCCGTCTACGATGGGAGACCTAAACAGGTCTTCTACGTTAGGAGACATGGTTGTTGTTTTTTCTTTTTTGGTAAAATCAATATGAACCATTAGATAAAGGTTAACCAACCTTTAATCAAAATGCTTACTATGCACTCCCAACACCCAATTATCTTCTTTTATTCTAAATCACTCTTTTCTTTCCTCTTTCGCCCTAGCAGTAACCTTGGTGATGTTGTTGTTGCCACTTCATTCTTTCCCTTTGTCTTTCCGATACTGTTATGTCAGAGGAGCAACTCTCAGTTGAGGATTGCTAGATTCACCGAAGTGCAACATATTTTTTGTTGAGAAATTCAAACAGTGCAACATGTTGATCACTGTTATTATACTTAAATAATAGGCTTAATAGCAGTTTTCTTCCCCTAATTTTCACGAAGTTGCGATTTTAGCCCCCTAAAAAAAAACTACAAAACCACCCCCTAAGTTTTGCAATTGTAACAGTTTTGGCCCCCCAAGGTCAATTTTTGGTAAAAAAA
>Ga0315914_1001860_pt1 | contig 32135 bp, 24 predicted proteins | sample MpolenodulesMG_FD_203920 | JGI IMG/M metagenome (GOLD analysis project Ga0315914, IMG submission 203920) | Medicago polymorpha root nodule microbial communities from Los Angeles, California, United States - elongated nodules | ecosystem: Host-associated > Plants > Roots > Nodule | place: USA...
GGAATTAGTCGTTTTATTTTCATTCCTTATGTATCAATTTTTTTTGAACCTGTTGTTTGGAGCCTTTCATTGTTATTTGAAACAATTTTAGATGAATGATTATGTTGAGGCCCTTGTGCCAGGATTAATGTTGGACGATGATGTTAATTATTTGAAAAATATTCCGCTGCAATTTGTTGGTGTTTATTAGATAGTATTCATTTCTATTTAAGAATTTTGAAAAGTAGTGTGACATGCCCGTTTTGTCGATTGAACTCTGATTATTTATGTAATATTTAAGTATGGGATAGCGGGGTGTTACAATGCACACGAACATACTGCCTCAGGCACTTATCAAATTTACACATCCTAGATAATAAGCTTATTGCTAAATTGAGATTAACACAGTTCCTGTGGATACGAACTTATAAATTTTTTACTTAGATAGTTTTCGGTACACTTGTCAATTGTTTATCACTTATAAATATGAAATGACATAAAAAAATGTGCATTTAATTAATATTTATTTTTTAAAACTAAGATTGCAGGGGTAAACTGAGATAAAAAGTTATAAGTTTTAAACTATAATCTACTTTTACTAAAAAAAAACTATAATCTAATTGAATTAGCTTATCACAAACCGCTATAAGCTCATAATAAAATTATATAAGCTCATGAGAAAACGACTCTTACCAAAAGAATCTTTTTTAATCAAATGAGCTTATAAGACAAGTTATAAGTTCAAAAACATGTCTTACCAAACATACTCTTAGTAACCTCTTAAGGATGTATTATAGTCCTTCAATTTTTTAATATATTAAAATGTAAACTGTTGTTTTGGTCTCTGAACGTGTGATGCGTTGTCGTAATAATTTTAAATGTATTAATATCTAAAACTAGTGTCTATTTGATTAGTCATGTACTCATTTTTTTTGAAAGATAGTCATGTACTCACGTTGGTGCTTAGATATATCACTTTGGTCCTCAAATCTGTTTTTATTTAGTCAATTTAATTCATAAAATTACAAACACATAGACACTTATTTTTGGACCAAAGTGATATATCTAAGCACCAAAAATTGTATTTAAAATATAATTGTGCTTAGACACTTATTAAAATACGATTCCGAAATTGTAATTTTGTACACTTATTAAAATACGATCCAACATTAATAAGTTAACCACCGTGCAGAGAGGGTTGATGGAGAAAAGCGAGGCAATTGGGAGTGGCGGTTCTTGATGTGAGGTGTTGAGTGAGGTGGTGGAGGATTTTGAACTTCGATAGCATTTTGGGATATGATTGATGATGGTTGATACACAAGTTTGATTTGTGGGTCTAAATCCTAAACCTAAAACTCAGTCCAGTTTACAATTGGTGATAACTTTAAAAAAAGTGTCATAACTTTAAAAATTTTAAACATTTTTATTGAGTTTGAACTCCAAAATTTGCTTAGATGAGTTTCAAATAGTATTTATCACTTTCATCTAAAAATAAATAAAATACTATCAATTTAGCATTTGATATTGAGATTTGAGATGTAGTATATACTTATTAGGGTTTACCTACTTATTATTTTGATATACTCAAGGAATAAATTGAAGAGAAAATGATAAGTTTTATGAGAAAAGAGAATGATATTTTATATGCTATACTTAATTTAGAAGACAAAATTACAGATTTGGTCTCTTTGTTATTTGATCAATTTTTAGATTTTGATTCTCCCTTTTTCTTTACAATTGCCCCTCTCATTTCTAATTACGTATTTTAGTCCCTAAATTTTTGTAATTTCTAAAATCAAATCCAAAACTAAAATTAAGGGTAATGTGTCACTTTTTAGCATGACATGGACGCCACATCATTATTTGAGTTCAAGTTACATGTATATTTATTTTTTTATAACTTTTATGTAGTTTTGGTTTGATGTGAATTTTAACTTATAATATATCTTTTATATTATTTTATTATATTTTAGGTTGTATTAAAAAACGATGATTAATCTTTTACACATTTTTAATATTGAAGATTATATGCATTAAAAATTAAGACACACGCGTATACATACAAACACGCGGGTGTGCATTTGTTTAAAATAGAACGCCATTATCATAATTCACACATGACATTTAAAATCTCAGAGATAACTCTATCTATGCGGTTAGGGAACTCATTTAAACAAAGTTCAAAGCAATACTCTCATTCTTCATAGAGATGAGACTTGTTATCCTCACTTTTTCACATATAATGGGATTAGAACTGTCGTAGTGAGCTCCCATACCTCACCGAGTAACGCGGCTTAAGTGTTCTTAGAACTGGGCTTTGGGCCCTCTCGCTTAAAAGAAGTGTTTTTAGAGCAAATTTTGTTTGTAAGAACTATTTATTACTTTATGAAATTTAATTAAACACGCGCTTCTTCTACCATGTTTTTTTTTGAAATAATATACATGTTATCCTCTCATTCATTCGTATACGAAATCGTAAAATAATATAAATAGAAAGAAGTAGCGAAACGAAGCATTTGAATTGGAATGCATTTTAACATGTATTTTTTTTCCCAAACAAATAACTCAAACACATTGCTTCGCCATTTTTTTTGTTTATTTTTATACACCGTTTCGCCAGTTTGTAGACGAGTGCATAAGAAGAAAGCGTGTGTATTTATTTATGGGTTAATAAGGTCTTTATTCCCCTGTAATATAGGTCATTTTCGGTTTTCCCTTTGTAAAATATTTTGTTTGATTTACCTTTGTAAAATATTTTTGTTTTGATTTACTTCTCTAATAGGCCAAACAAAAACGAAAAATTCTTGAAAAATAAAATAAAATAGGTTTTTGTTTGGCCTATTAGGGGGTAAATCAAAACAAAAATATTTTACAGGGGTAAATCAAAAAAAATATTTTACAGGAGGAAAAACCGGAAATAACCTATATTACATGGCTAAAGACCTATTAACCCTTTATTTATTAATAAAAAAAAAAAAGGAAAGAAAAAACGTGTGTGTTCAGAGTAAAGAAAGTTGGGTGGTGAACATACATAGTTACTACCCTACGGTGTGAGGGACAGAGGTATTTGTGTGAAGTTCGATGCTCATCAATTTCTGACTCCAAATAATCATTTTGTAAGCTCTTTTCTTTCTTTCTCAGCTGAATTATAATTATATAGTAGTAATCTAAGTTTTTCTCCTTTTTTGAATAAATAATCTTATTTTGCATGTTGAGCAGGAAGGGTTTGTTTGTTGAGATGAAGAGACCATTTCCATGGGATGAAGATGAAATTGATATATCAGATTCTTCTTCTTCTGATGATTCACCAAATGGATGTGGAACCCCTAATGGCGCCACCGCCACCGCCACCGCCACCGTTCACATTCTGCTTCCAAATCCCTCTTCAGATGTCAACTCTCTAGGTATTATTCTATTCCTTTTCAATTTTTGTTTTCATATCACTTTCTCTTTCAATTCAAGTTGTAGGAATCGCATGCACAACATATTTATTGCGTTTTACTTTTTGAAATGTCTCATACAATAGATGATTCTTTTTTCTTAGTTAATGTTTGTATTGCAATTGCATTTATCAAATAAATTAATTAGTTACAACAAAATACTCGTAACGGTCGAGGTGTATACCATCAGGGGTTGGGTCTAACGGCAGGGGTTAGACTCCCACAACTTGGCGAACCAAAGTTCAAATGTGTTTGGACGCGGGTATTTAAAAAAATATGGGTATAGGGAGCCCGAGGAAACGAAATTATAAACCTCTAGCTAACAGGGTGTTTAATTATCAGCTACAAACTCAGAATAACAAAACGTAGGAACATTGACAAAAATATGCATATGCATCGATTGATTCAAATTCTCTTTGCTGAAAGCATCTGCGACTTGATTCGCCTCGCAGAGGATATGCTTTCCCTACACACATCCGATCTGCTTTACTAGTTTCCAAACTACTTTCGAAGTAGCCCAGCACGGATTATTAGAAACATATCAGTTGGCATATTACTCAAGGCCACTAACGAATCGGTTTCAACCACAGTTTTGGAAAAATCTTTCTCATCAAGTAGCTTTAAACCATAGTAAATAGCAGAAAATTCTGACATGATGACAGATTTTTCCCCCAAATTCATTGAAAATCCAAGAATGTATTCACCTTTACTGTTGCGAATAATCCCTCCGCAGCCAACTTTGGTTTCGTTATTTGCAACCGTACCATCACAATTGAGCTTAATCGAATCATCATAAGGTGGGGGCCAACCAATTCCACTAGTGCTAGCGTTGCAATCTGTTGCAGGCTGAACTGCAGTATGCATACGGTACAGCTGGTATTTCCCTTGGTGATCAATCATGTAATAACATTTGGTAGATTACAATTGGAAAATGAAAGTCACTTCACCGCAGTTTTCTACCACGAAAACTGGGATGGCTGTAACTCATTCACACTCCTCCTCGTTGCCTTTGATCTCTTGGAGGCGTCAAAGATACAGTGCATCCTCTATATCATTTATATTCATATCTATTTTCCCTTCTCTCTGTATTTCTTACCTGCTCAAATAAGCATAAAATCCTAGGTGTAATTCTGGATAGAAATGTATTGATATATGAATTTATTGTTCTCTTTTATGGTATGTTGTTACATTTTTCCCTGGTCAGACCAGAGCAGTCAAAGGCATGCCTTAGGCTTAGCACCTTATTGAAAACTGTAAACCCCAGAAAGCACAGTCACCTAACCTGCTAAGTTCTCACTGTGATGCAGAAGGGGTAACTTTAAATGGTCAGATAGTTGAACTATAACTGATACATTGTTTTGTTTTTCTCACATGTTAGTACTTTCTTATATGATGTTTAGTATTTGTGATTGTCAGGGGATACTTTTCTATGCAATGCTTTTGTGTTGTTTCAATGTCAATATAATATGTGTTGCATTTTGATAAGGAGTTTTTCATTTTTTGTATCACTGTGTTCAAAATGTTTACATTGAGGATTACTTTAAAATGTATCAGCTGATAGAACACATAATTTATTTTCATTACTAATCACATTGAAGTTTGAAAGACCTTGTGATATTCTGAATTAATTGCTCATAATTCATAGCTGTTACAATTTTTATAAAACTTAATTTGTTTTTACTTCTCAATACTAGCCTTCACCTTAATCCCCTTTGTCTTATTGGTTTCTAGATAGCATGAGTGTGGCTTTCTCAATTAATTTTTTAATCTTAGTCTGCTTCCTATTCCTATGAATTCACTTATTTAAAAAGTCATGATTATACACAGATGCACTCACAAGACGGGCGGCAATGTATCAGGATTACATGAAGCATGTCCCAATCCCAAGTAGTCGAGGCTCTCTCATCCCGTTTACTTCATGGATGGGATTAGGTAGATCCATCAAGCAGCTATATGGACAGCCTCTTCATTACCTCACAAATATCCTCCTTAAGCAATGGGACCAATTGAGAATCGGCAGTGAGGACGAATATACGCCCTTGGACGACATAATTCATCCGCGCAAAGCAGAATCCACCATCTGGCTCATGGAAGAAATCCATCGACAAACCTCATCACATTTTCATATTGCTGATCTCTGGAAAAAGGACCCAATGTACCATGGGTTTGTTGATTCCATTTTCCCAAAATTGGAGGACACATCTTGAAGCCATTTTGTTTAGAGGCTTTGTACTGTAAGCCTGCAAATCGTTTGTCTTATTTTCCTATTGGTAAAGCGAAATTGAACCAGATCCTTGATCCTTTCATCTTAACTTTATGCTTTAGAGTTTAGACTATTGTTCATTTTAATACACAGACAGCTACTTCAAAGTATTTGTCTCCCAGGATGCTGTTAATGATATTCCAGTCTTGGTCACAATCTGTGTTGTTGTGAATGTTCGTCACTGCAATTGCTAATATCATATCATTCAATATAAATAGAAATCGATACTGCTTTCCCATTTTAAATCAAACGGGTTTTTTAGGCCTTTGAGGCTTTGACTCCGATTCCTTTGCTTTTTGAGAGATTTCTGTTTTCCGTGTATTTAACTGGTGTTGAACTGTGAGTCACACCAGTTACATGCGTTGAACTGTGGGATATCACTTGAACATAAATTTATGGTTGTTACTTTTCCCATCTTACTCTCTTCTCGCTCGTCTATAGATTTTATAATCATAACACCCTCCAAAACATGTTAAAACACCCTAAAAACCCTCTATTTTTTTGGATTTTATAATTCGAATAGAGTGCACGAGAAGAGAGAAGGGCGGGGAAAGAAATCCCCTATATTTACAAGTATAAGCAAATTTCACTCTACAAGTCTTTTTTGTAGTGATGGAGTTTGACTCGATCTAAATTTAAAACGATATTAGAGTTTATCCAAGATCTTTTGCACCATTCTCTATTAGAGAACTTTGTCACGCTCTAGATTTCTATTCATGGGCGTGAGAGAAAGGTGTGGTAAGAGTTCCACAAATGATGATATATGACTTGAACATAAGTTTAAGTGAGGACAATTTTCACCTTACAAACCAACCAATTTTGTAAAAGGTTTTCTAAGATTTATATATCACTCCCTTTGCACTCTAATGAACGACATATTTAACCAAAAAATGACAATAGTCAGGTTAAGAATTGAACTCGGGGGTTGTTTCAGCCAATTGGCACTAAGGCGGAGTTCATTAACCACTTTAACCACTTGGTTTATAAAATAGAATTGAAATATAATGTCAAAGAAAGTTAACCCTCTAAAATGTCATGTTAAATCTCAAAATAAAACTTAATTTCATTGATTTATTAACTCATTATTTACATTATTTACTTGAGAGTAATTTATATTTTTGATCTCTTAATAAAATCACTTTTCGGTTTTAATCTCTTGTAATCTTTTAAAAAAAGTTATGTCTTTGTATTTTAAAACTCTCATTATTGTAGTCATTATGTGATGTTCTCATTCAAGTTAGATGATGTGACACTGGGTTGACATGTCAACATTCGATGACCGGTCATGTAGATGATGAACAAAACGAAACATATATATTTTTAAAAAGGGTTAATTAGGTAAATGATTCATATAAATATTCATAATTTTGTTTTTAATCCTACAAAAAACTCACTCTTTAATCGTTTAAATTTTTCTGTCAACATTTTTAGTCATTGTAAAAAAATTATTAACACTTTTAATCCTTTGTAAAACTTTTTTTGTTAGAGTTTTTGGTCCTTAAAAATGCTAAAAGAAAATGTTAGAAAAATGCGATGATCATTTACGATGATAATTTATTTACAGGTTTTGTTAACAAGTATTCCGAAATATTTTTAAGATTCCAAAAAGGAATCAATAGTTGAGAGGAGACTTCGACTCTGAACTTTTTGAACATATGATACTTGAGCCTTCCAAAGGTCTAAGAGCATTCACAATGGTAGTTCCATAAAAAGGACTCCTTAAATGGACCTCACATGACACATCACTTATTTATAATTTTTTAAGAAAAGTACCTATTAAGAACTCAATGACTTCAATAACAATACACTAATAAGGACTCTAATGAAAAGTACTCAAATATGCTCCACTATCTTTACATCATTAAACAAAAATAATTTACCTATTACTCTTTTTTACAAGTGGGACCAAGTAGTACACATTTTATTACTCATTTATGCAAGTGAGACCAAGTAGTACACATTTTATTACTTTTTTAAATGTGAGACCCTTAATTACCCAGAAGAGAGAGTACTTATATAGTTGTGCGTTTTTTTAACGGAGACTCATTTTTTCTTTCTTCAATGAAGAGTCCTTAACGGAGAGCGGTCTTTGTTAAGCAAGGACCCCATTGGAGATGCTCTAAGTACTTTTACATGCAAGCTATGTCTTAATTAGTCCATTAATTAACTTCATTAGCCAATAATTTCTTCTTTCGATGCAGTATTTGGGGTTACACATTTCAGACCATTTAGTTTTCCTTCTACGAAGTTCAATCCTCTTCAAGGTTCTATTCTTTCTCTTCTCTCTGTTTTATTATTTCCATTTTAATAATTACTTTCAAATAATTTCATATCGAAATCTCCATTTCCATGCACTCCAATTTTGTCAACAGGGTTGTTACTGGTGAAGCAATCAACAATTTCATTGGCGCCACCATCAAGTAAGCTACATTTCACTGTTGACTGGAATGTAAATTGCATGTTAAGAATTTCACATTCGATGATATATGAATGACTTGAACATAATGAGTAACCTATTTTGTAAAGGGTTTTCTAACACTTATGTACATAATCTTGGAATACTCTTGACCATATAAGTAAAAATATGAAATTGTGTTTGATATTAAATTATAAGTTTGGTGACCTTTTTAGTAGTTCAAACATATTAATCTACATTACTTCTTAACATAATTAAATGTATAGTTATAAAATAGATTTATATCGTGTTAACCCTCTCGTTCCAGGATAAGGGGACTTGGTAACTTAGAGTTCGGCCAGGAGTTAAGTAAAGTCTGAATAAGAATCATTCCACTCAGGAATCAAACTTGGGTTCTCTCAAACGATTCGATCTTAGGTGAAGCTCATTGAGCACTTGAGTCAAATCACTTGGTTGTTATAAAATAGAATTAAAATATGATGTCATATAAAGTTAGATTCTCTAAACTATCATGTTATATCTCAAGATAGAACTTAGTTTCATTGATTTACTAATTCATGAATCTATTCAAAGGTATGTTAGATTATTTACTTAAGGGTAATTTATATTTTTGGTCTGTGTAATAAGATCACTTTTTGGTTTTTGTCTTTATAATTTACTTTTTTTTATATTATGACCTTGTAATTTTTGTGCTCCCGGGTGCCATGTTCTCATCCAAATTTCATGTCATTTCTTATTTGGTGTCATGTGGCGCTGGATTGACACATCAACATTCAATGGGTGACTGCCATATGGCAGAGTTGAACAACAAAACGAAACATTTATATTTAAAAATGTCATACTCAGGCCCAAAAACGAGTTAATTTCAGCCTTAAACTTTTTGAACACACCAAATTTGGGCCTTGCAAAGTCTAACTCGGCCGAGTACATTACCACCATGCAAGCTAATTGGTCCATTAATAGTCCATTAATTAACTTCACTCGGTAATAATTTCTTCTTTAGCCGCAGTGCAGAAACAAGATTCTGTCGAAGGTTTAGGGTTACACTGCTCAGACCATTCGGTTTTCCTTCTATGAGGTTCAATTTCTGTCCAAAGATGTATTTTTTCTCTTTTTTTCCGATTCTCTCTGTTTGGTTGGTTCCATTTTAGTCATTACTTTTAATTTATTTATTTAAATTGATATTGAAATATCCATTTCTATGCACTTGACTTTGGTCAACAGGGTCGTAGCTGGTGAAGCAATCAAGCATTTCATTGGTGCTACCATCAAGTAAGCTACATTTCACAATTAACTTGATTCCCCCTTATTTTATCGAGTTTTCGTGCGCATAGGTAGATGAAAACCTAGAAAAACTATAAGTGAAACTATTAAGAATAATTAAAAGAACAAAAGATTGTAATATCGATAGCGGCCTCCGTTAACATTATGGTTAATTTGATCCATGTAGCCGACCCCATTTAGTGTAATAAAACTTGTTGTTGTTTGTTTGTTTCGTGTGCAGAGGTTGTATTTAGCGTTTTCTGTGCTGATTAGTAATTATTTAACTAGAATGCAGGATATTTCACTTTGAAATTGCCATCTTAGAGTTTTTAGTTGCTTGTATGATTTTGGTCTTTGTGCAGTTCATTTGCTTCAAACATTAAGGTTTTATTTGAGAGTTAGGAGGGAGGGCTTCAAGAGGAAAGGACGGAGAAGGGAGGATAGCCTCTCTCAAACTATGTAGTCAGTAGCAGATAGCGTAGCGGTCGACCCCCAAAATGCTATGGCCAGTACATTGAAGTCTAGGGAAGCAATACTACAAAAAAATAGCAGAATGCACAAAACAAAACACATTCATAAATAATCATCAAAGTTCATTGCTACTAATATTTCAAACATAATCTAAAGAAAAATAGCAAATAAGTTCTAGCCTCCAAGGTTCAAATGACACATCTAAGCATTTAATTAAATACGCAGGTGATTCCTTAAATGGTATCACTATCATCATCACGCTCAAGATCTTCCCCATCATCACGTTCAAGCATTTTCTCATCATTGTCACGTGCATTCTATTGCGTATCTTCCTTTTATTCCTCTACGTTCTGTGTGCCTATAGGGGGAACTTGGTTCTGAATTCTTTGTTGGCCCCCAGTGACTGTTGTTGGCTCATCAGCCTCGGCCACATTAGCAAATCCCTCCAAGTTAGTATATCATCCTCAATGATCATATCAGTGAGATGAGGCCATAATAGAGTGGACTGTTGGCGCATAGTTGTAGAAAACAGGGGAGAAGAGTCGTATCAATCAGGGGAGGATAAGAATGGTCACAGAGATGTGTTATTTTGAGCCTTGGTGGCTAGAACTTATTTGCTTTGTTATGTTTAAAATATTAGTAGCAATGAATTTTGATGAGTATTAATGAATATGTTATTCCACGATATAGTTTTGGAGGGCGGCTGCTATGCTTTAGAAGGTAATTTAATTTAATGTATTAAAATTTATGAAAGTATACATTGATTTGGGCTAAAATATTGTTGAGCAAAACATTTATCAGATTTTTAGGGAGACAGAAAACCAAAGGTAGACATTCTTCATATGACTCACTTGATTGTTTTAAACATTTTCCCCACGTATCTAAATCAACTGTCCCCATTTAAATCACTAGTGTATTGTTTTAGCATTTCAAATTGCAGTTTAGAGTTTTCTGAGTATCATTCTCAGTGCTCCATAGCTATCTCGCATCACCTTTGACTTCAGTTAGATGTTCCTCAAAATAAGTGTCAACACAGTTAACATGATATGGAAGTTACCTGAAACTGAAAGTACAAAAGGAACTGATATTTAACATAAACCATGCACAATCAAAATCTTGTTTTGCAGCAACATGAAACCATTCCAATCAAAATTAGCAATTTTAAAATCCCAATACAAAATTCAGGCCCCATTATATCACCGACTATAATCTTAACGGAAGCCTCTATAGATATTACGGATTTCGTTCTTTTAATTATTTTCACGTTAGATGTCAAGGGTTATTAAAGGAATAGTCAAACTCAAGCTCACAAGAGCTTACATAGTCTTAGCCACATCTAATACATTCCCTTGTAAGTTGTAACTGACTCATAACTGGTTGTAACTAACTAACTGACGGTTGTTAGTTAGTTAGACTCTTAGCTCTACATAGAACAATCTATAAATAGATTGTTGCTTGTTGTATTATTCAGAAAAATCAAAAGAAGAGAAAATCTGAAAATAGATTTCATAGTCTCTCTCTAAACACATTGCACAAATTGTATTAAGGGTAATCATTATAATATCTATATTGTGCTGATCTCGGGCATGTTATTGATATCTTCAGTTTTTTATCTTTACTTCTGAGCAGAACAAGGGTATAGTGCTGTACTCATAGGGAAAATAAGGTCAAGAACCATATACCTCCTCCAATGTTTGTGATTTTCGTACATAGGCCCAATATGTGATATTGTTTTAACTCTTTTTTGGAAGATCCACATGTTTCCCTCTGAAGCTGGTGAGAATTTTCCTTGATTATCCTGATATTGGTACGCTGTGTTGTGTGAGCCTTGGCCATTACTCTTTCTGTGCAACGTTTTAGTCAAACTTGATAAGGTTAATGTGTAAAATGAATGGGTATTAGTTCACTGTGAAATGATTGAGCATTAGTCCAGGCATTTAAATTTGGTAAATAGGAATAGCTTTAGACAATTTATTGCTTATATGCATGCATGTGTTTAATATTCATCTGTTTTATTGTATTGGGTTTTGCTCACTTCGCGCTTTCTTATTGATTTTTTTTGTGTGTGCACAGCCATGGATGAACAACAGTATTTGAAAAAACGTTCACTAGAAGCGCGTTCAAAAAGAAGATTGATTTTAAATCAAAAACGTCCTAGCAGATCCAAGATCTCTTCTACTGAAGGTGAAAAGGTGCCTTGTCACGCTAATGATGGTATTGTTAAATATTACTATTAATTTGAGTTATAACCACTGAAGTTCTTCCATTTGGTTATATTTCTGCTATTTTCATTCAATGATTCCCATGCCACAGGGAATCATTTATCCGGACCAGCCATGTATGTTGAGACAAGTACACATTCAATGTCCACACCTCGGTCATATTATTCTAAATTTATCAATCATAACATATCTACTGCAAGATTTGGACGATCTTTGGTATCAGGCGGACATACTATCGGAGAAAACCATCATGTATCCCCGGGGGAATCAGAAATTCGTTCTATCATTCATCTTGAGGAAGTTGAAGGTAAAAAAATTGGTTAGGTTCTAATTGTGTATTTATTAATTTGCATACGAGTTCATTATTTATTAAGGTAACTACATTTTTATATGCAAACTCATTGGAGTGCTTAATACAGTATATTTCCAAATGGCCGGTATTACATGCTTATCAGCTTGTAACTCGTTGAGGATATATTGATATTGGAAATCCTAGCTTGCCATGTCAATATTATGCAGCCGATATTTGGTAGCATTTGAAAACCAATACAGAAAAAAAAAATACTTCTGATCCAAAATCTCCCCGTTGAAGTGTTATTTTGGAAAGATTCATCTTCAACACTTCCCCAAACAATACTTCAAATTCATTTTCTTGCCTTGTGTCCTTTTTGAAAGATTATCCTTTAGTGCTTGCTATCATTATTAGTTCCGTCACTCACATTTATTTCAAGAAATCCTCTTTGATTTTGCCTGCTGGTGCTCTTCTGATGAAAATCTCAAATATTGTGTTTTGAAATCGAGGAGAAACCAATCAAACTAAGGTTATTTTCTTGGTATTACTCCCAACTAATCTAACATGTGGTATGAGACTTTATTGTCAAAGGCCTATTGTATAGAGTTTAACTGTAATAAAATGTTTGCTCTAACTGAAATTTTTCTTTTTGAAGTGTCTTGCCCAACCAACTTAATTAAGATTTAATTTTAAGTAAATACTGTATCATCTACACAAGTGGTTTTGAAATATGTCTAGAAATTAGCGTGTCCTGTGCAAATAATTTATTTAAAAACAAAGATAATATTACAAAACAATTATTTTCTTAATTTTAAAAGTATTCTATGAAATTCCGCATTTTCTATGTATATACATAGTGGCCAATGATGTGTTTGAAGTTAGAAGAATAGTAGAGCGGTCATCGAAATGGTTAAGTTGAAGGCATGGATTCCTCTGACTGTGAGCGAGGCTTTTTTAGTGTGGACTGTGGACATTGATTCAGTGGAGCTGAGCTCTAAATTCTTGTTTACTCCATCAATTTATCATTTTATTTGAAAGACACAAACTGCACTGTTTCTGAATCTATGCTTTTTGTGTTCAGTTTTACCCTTGTAGTTTTTTTTTATTATAATATGAGTTAATCTTAATTATGCATGTTTCTGTTGAGCAGGAAGAAAAGAGTGTTCTTCTATTGCAATGAAGATGTCATTTCCACCGGCACCGAACTCTTCTTTGCCATACTTCACCAGCAATGGCCTTCTCACAAGTTCCATTCCCAATCTTCCAACAACTCAGAGTCCAATCTCAATACCCTCTATAGATATCAACTCCTCAGGTATTCCATTTTGCATCTTCTTTTTGTAATATATTTCCCTTGAATTCTCTCGCATTATAAAAAAATATCTATGCCCTTCAATTTTGTCCTTTTCCTATTTAGACATTTTTGCTGAATTAACACTTGAGTCATTTTCTGATGCTAATAATAAATCATGTGGTAGTGCATGGCATTGGGACTTGAACCCTCTTAGTACCCATGAAAATTACCCCCAATGGATGAAGATTTTACGAATCAAATATGCATGGGTCCAGATATAGATAATAGATAATTATCTATAAAACATGGTGGTTATGTATACAAATGCAAGTAATGGTATGGATACTATAGTACCCAACCGTTTCTATACATACACAATATGGTTATGTTCTATAATAAATATTTGAATTGATTTTTAAAGAAGTTACATGGTTAAATTTGTAATGTTTTATAACGAGTAATTAGATTATCTTGAATTAATTTTTGATTGAGTTTTATGTGTTTTTGACCCAAAAAAATCGCTGTTTCTATAATAGCAATTATGTTGAACTAGTTTGTCACATAAATTGATTAATGCATTATAGGATGCCATAGTTAACAAATGTGTGTAATGGGTCTGGGTGTGTGTATATATGCATTATTGCTACTTCCCGTGCAAGTATGGGTCCTGGTCCGAGTAGTCTTTTAACTTTTGCCATCCCTAGATTTCAATATATGATATATCATATATTGGCATTTAAGTATATTAAAGTTACAGAATGAAAATCGCTTCACAGTTTTATGTATTCAAATGAGTCTATAGTTCTGTTTTATGGCACATTGTTGCACTTTTGTACTGTCGGACAAATTACTTTTGAAAGTCATGCGGACTCATGCTTATATGCAGATGTACTCATCAGACAGGCAGCAATGTACCAGGATTACATGGAGCAGATCCCAATCCCGAGTAGTCAAGGCTCAGTCATTCCATTTACCTCATGGATGGGATTAGGACAATCAATTAAGAAGCTATATGGACAACCTCTTCATTACCTCACAAATATTATCCTAAAGCAATGGGATCAAATGAGAATTGGCAGCGAGGATGAGTATAGGCGCTTAGATGACATAATCCATCCATGCAAAGCTGAAGCCACCATCTGGCTCATGGAACAAGTCCATCGCCAAGCGTCATCGCATCTTCATCTTGCTAATCTCTGGAAAAAGGACCCAATGCACAATGGTTTTGTTGATTCCATTTTCCCAACATTATAGGCCACATCATGAAGCCTCATTTTTTTGTTTTAGACTATTTTCCTTTTAAATACATGGCTGCATCTCAGTATTTGTCCCCAAGACACTGCCAATGATATTCCAGTCTTACTTACAATCCTGGATTGAAAATTTTGTATGACCTACCTCAAATTATAGCATGTTGTGAATTTTGTTGAAGGAAAAAAAAACTTAAACATGATTTAAACAAACAGGGTTTTAGTAAATGCTGATACTGTTTTGATTAATTCATAAGCCATGGCTAGGTTTTCACTATGTCTGCTGACTAAATGCTCTTTCTCCTGCTCATCAATATCAAGTAAGACATTGGTTGTGTCAGGAACATACCTCACCTGGCTTAGCCTGTAGTTTATTTCATGGGCATGTAGCATCAATCCAATTTGGGCGGTCCCACTTAATGATTTTTGCTATCATTCTAGCCAGAAGGTGAACCTACATAAATATGTAGTTTTCTTTTCTAGAAATACATCTCAAACACTTGCTAATAATTTGAGTGAAATTCTTCGAAAATACACCTTGGAATTGAGACTTTTGAATGATCTACTTTTCAATCAATATTCACAACTTCGAGATAATTGACTTCCTTATCTATCAAGTCAAGTGCAAATGATTGCTATTCGTTGCACCTTCAGGATAATTGGAAGAAAATCTGCATGTGAAATGGGAACCTCCAAGTGAAGGTACTTATAAATTTAAATTGATGGATTTCACAAGAACGCCAATGGTCAAGATGGAGAACATGGAACATTCATCCAAGGATTTTATTACATTTTTTGTTACAAATTAGTCTTTAAGTTTTTCTTTGTTACAAATTGGTCTTTTGAGTTATATAATATTTACATGGTTATCCATTTTTTTCAACCAACATTGTTAAAAAAAATGCTTATCAACCAATTAACGTTGATTTGGTAGGTTCAAAAGTGTTTATGACATCAAACATGATTATTAACACACATTTTAAGAGATTTTATAAAAAAGAAGAATCAATTTTGTGTTTGTTTATTGAAATAAAAACCACTTCTTAAAAAAAAAAAAACAATTTACTTTTTTTTGGGTACAGCTATATAAAAGTTATTTCTTGTGGTGACCAAAATTTGAACTCCGAACCTTGCATATATTTTGCATTGTCACTACCAACTGGGTTAAGCTCATGAGAACATATCTCCATCTTTTGATACATATTTTCTCTCCCCTCTACAAAAAAATATATTTTAAAAAAATATAACAACAGATACTATACTCTTAAGAAAATATGCTTTCTTTTTTAATCTAACAAATTGATACAATACTCTTAAAGTATTTATTTTTTTAATAAAGTAATTTTTTTAGAGGTAGAAAAGGTGATTTTGTTTCTTAAGTTATAACAAACAGTCTCATATGGCATGTTTATTACGGATTGAAATACAAGTGATTTTGACATTCAATAATTTGAATTTTTTTTAATGATTTTATAAAAAATCAGAATCTATTTTGTGTTTGTTTATCGTAATAAAAAATATTTTTTAATATAATTTAGTTTGTGTAGATACAAAGAGATTTTTTTTTTAACAAAATTAACTCAATTTTTGACAAGTTGTTTTCTCTCCCCTCTAAAAAGGTTTTGTTTTTTGTTTCAAAAAGACACAATAGAGTAAAAAAAAATCAAATAATCCGAATATGACATAATTGTGTTTTTTTTTTTGCTTGTAATTAAATTACATAATTAGTGAATAGAAAGAGTATTTTTTTTTTTGAAGGAAGAAAGAGTATTAGTTTTTATTGGAGATTGTTTTTTACTCCAGATATTTAGCAGAAAAAATGAGTTATTATGGGAAATTTTGTTTGGAAATTTGGTTTTGCTTGGAAGTGGGTTTCTTTTAATTGGCTAATTTATTTTAATTGACAACTTTTAAAGAGAAAAATAATAAGGGGAGGTTGACATAAAAGACACGAAAGAATATAATTTTGATGGCGTGTCAAATAATTATAATGAGGTAAGATTGTATTTTTTTATAGTCGTTAAGTTTCATAATTAAATTAAATAATAGATATTGAACAAAACTTTTTTGGTGGTTTTTTGCTTAAGAAAACTTTTTTTTTGATGTTAAAATTGAACTAACATTGTTGTGTATCTTTTGTTTGCGATTAAATAAGAAGTGGGCCTTTTTTTGGCCAAAACTAACTTGCGATTTAAAATTAAAAAAAAAGAGTATATCCAAACCTAACTTGTGAGAAAAGATAGGTATGTTTATATTTGAGAAGACCAAACAATATTTGAGAGAAATAGGTGGAAGAATCATTGGGAGAAAGATGAAGAACTTCTTCAAGGTGAAAAAGAAAACTTTGAATAAGCCATCCAAATCAAATAAGAAATCCCGTGTCACCACTAAATCCCAAGGTAATAAATGTAATCTCTAATACTAGTTGTTATTGCATAAATAATGATATACTATTTGCTTGTCAACTAAGATTATACTACAAAGATTATTAGCTGACCTTATAAAATTTGATCAGTATTATTTATTTAATTATTTTTAGATGGTCGTGAATACAATAGGGAAGAGATGATGTTGCGGCAATTTGACATGGATACAAAGTATGGACCATGTTTTGGTATGACTAGACAAGAACGCTATGAACGTGCACTAAAGTGGAATTTGAACCCTCCACCTGAGATTGGGAAATTTTTGAAAAAATGCAATGTTGATGAAGAGTGTCTGTGGCACAATCGCTTAGGAGGACCATTCTTTAAAAAAGATTGTAATTAATTATTAATATGGTTTAATATAGTTTAATTAAGAGTATAATTTACAATTCCAGCTTCTGGTTGTTTTATTAATGTTCTTCTCAGAATTTTGCTGCTTAATTAGAAAAATATTACTGGTCTTGTTACTTTTTCGTTTGACGTTTTCGCATTATTGTTCATAATTTTTCATAATTGTTTGGTTGTTGTTTAATTCCTTTTGTTTTAATTCCTTGGGTATATTAAAATTACAGAATGAAAATCACTTCACAGTTTTATGTATTGATATGAGTCCATAGTTCTGTTTAAAGGCACATTGGTACACTTTCCCACTGTCAGACCAATCACATTTGAAAGTGATGCAGACTCATGCTTATATGCAGATGTACTCATCAGACAGGCAGCAATGTATCAGAATTACATGGAGCAGATCCCAATCCTGACTAGTCGAGGCTCAGTCATTCCATATACCTTATGGATGGGATTAGGCAAATCAATTAAGAATATAGACAACCTCTTCATTACCTCAAATATTATCCTTAAGCAATGGGACCAAATGAGAATTGGCAATGAGGATGAGTATAGGCGCTTAGACAACATAATCCATCGCCAAGCATCATCGCATTTTCATCTTTGCTAATCTCTGGAAGATGGACCCATTGTGCAATAATGGATTTGTTGATTCAATTTTTCCAACATTACAGCACACATCATGAAGCCTCCTTATTTTCTGTTTTAGACTATCTTTACTTTTCAAGACATTGCTACACCTCAAGAATTTTTCAGTCTGAGTTACAATCCCAGATTGAAAATTTTATATGACCAACAATAAATTACAGTATGATTTGAATTTTGGTCACTGCAATTGCCGATAACGTTGATTTAAACAAACAGACTTTTAGTCGTTACCTTTGCTTTCCGAGATCACTGTCTCCTGTGTATTATTCAATGTTATGTTTGGTTTTTACCGCCCTTGAAGAGCCATGCTTAAAAATAAAACAGAGGCTGATCAGTTCGTTTTTAACTTAAATTGACAAGAGTGAAGTTTATTTGTAAACCTGAGGTCAAAAGTTCATCTATGTAATTCTACTACCAAAAATCTCTACAAGAACAGAATCCTTCCTTGAAAAAATGATACCTGTTATTATCCCTAACAGTTATTTCCCTACTGTATAGTTTTGACACTAATTTTGCAAATGAGTGGCAATCAGAACACATTCTTAGATTTTTTACTACCCGTATAGGTATTCCTTTACCGGTATTGATTAATCCATAAGCCATGGCTAGTTTTTCGCTATGTCTGCTGAGCAAATGCTCTTTCTCCTGCTCATCAACATCAACTAAGACATTGGTCGTATCAGGAACATACCCCACCTGGCTTAGCCTACAGTTTATTTCCTGTAGCATTAATCCAATTTGGGCGTTCTCTGTGTGTGATTCGTCACCAGATGTGAACTCGCGAATCAATCTGTGAACTTCTATTGAGCTTGACCCAGCTACTTTCTGGAACCCTTTCTCTTTCATTTGCAACCTCACTCTTGCTACATCATTCCATTTTCCAGCCGATGCATAGATATTGGATAGCAGCACATGAATCCCAACTTTTTCTGGGGCCAATTGAGTTATCTTTTCATCTGCATAATTTGCAAATTCAACATTTTTGTGTTTCCGACAAGCTGCTAAAAAAGAGCCCCATATAACATCATTAGGTTCCATTGGCATGCTTTTCATGAGATCAAAAGCTTCTTCCAACAACCCAGCTCGACCAAGCAAATCAATCATACATCCATAGTGGACAATCTGAGGACTTACTCCATGGATTCTTTGCATTGACCAAAAAAGTTGTCTCCCTTGGTCCACATATCCAGCATGACTACATGCTGTCAATAGGGCCACAAAAACAAAATCGTCTGCTTTAACATCTTGTTTCAGCATCTCATCAAAAAGCTCAATCGCTCCTTTTGCATTACCCTCCACTGCCTTAACTCTGATGGCTGCAGTCCAGGCAGACACATCGTGTTTTTCCATATTTCCAAAAACACGCATAGCATTTGGAGGATCGCCACATCTAGAAAACATGTCCACCAAAGCTGTGCCAAGTTGCATGTCAATTTGAATGTCATTTTTCTCAATGTAAGTATAGATCCACTTAGCAAGACCAAGAGCTCCTAAATTTCCACAGGCAGAAGCAATACCCACCATTGTCACTTTATCTCCTTTAATCCCTTGGTTTTGCATCTCCCTGAACAAATCAATTGCTTCCTCAAACATGCTTGCTTGAACCATGGCAGCAATCATTGTGTTCCAAGATACAAGATTACTCTCTGGCATCTCACCAAAGATTCTCAAAGCTAATTCCAAGTCACCATCTCTAACCAAACCTGCAATTAGCGAATTCCATGTCACCACTGTCTTGTTTGACATACTATCAAAAACTTTACAAGCAGCTTCTCTGTTGCCACATTTCATGTACATGTCAATGATGGCATTGGAAATGTTGTCCCAACTCTCTAGTCCATTCCTGAAGACATAAGCATGTGATGACTTCCCAACAGAAAGATCACCTAACTGTGCAGAGGCTGCAATAGTAGATAACATGGTTACCTTATCTGGCCGCTCTCCTTTTCGCAGCATTTCATCCAAAACCGCCAGCACTTCATCGGCCATCCCAGTTTGCACATAATTTGACATGATAGTATTGTACATAACCAAATTATTATCATTAAATTCATCCAAAATACTCCTCGCAGCACACATGTCTCCGCATTTCATGTACATATCAAGCAGTGCATTCACAACAAGCTTATTAAATTTCACCCCCAACTCCATCATCAAATTACACACTTTTTTACCCAATTCAAGATCCTTCAACTTAGCACAAGCAGATATTGCACAAACCATAGTCACGGGATTCGGTTCAACACCCGCCTCAACCATCTCAAAGAACAAACACACAGCCTCTTTAGCCATATCCACCCCACTATACCCATTAATCAAGCTAGTCCACGACACAACATTTCTCTCAAGCATTTCATCAAACACCTTTCGTCCCAAATCAACCTTCCCACATTCCGCATAAAAATGTATCAAAGAGTTAGCAACAAACAAATCTTTCACTAAACCCATCTTAATAACCACCCCATGAACCTGAACACCCTCAGAAAACGCCATAATCTTCGAACAAGCACTAAGCAAAAATGGGAAAGTGAACTTATCAGGCACAATACCCATCACTATTATCATATGAAGATAAATAAAAATTGCTTCTTTACATAACCCAGATGCAGCATACCCTCTAATCAGAGTATTACAAGTATAAAGTGAACACTTGGTTTCTTCATCTTCCTTGAAAGCATTCAGAGCATAGTTTAAGCTTTCATGGGTACCCATTTGAACACAAGCAGCAATGAGCTTGTTGATGTTAAAAATACCTTTCTTTAACATGTTGCAGTGTAATTGTTTGAGCTCAATGAGGGTTTTGCATGTTTGAAGTGATGAGTTTTTGGGCTTTTGTGTTGTTGTGGAAAGTAAGAGAGGATATGAAGATTGATGAAGGGTTGTAGTGGTAGCCATTGGTATTGGATTTGGTGGGTGAGACAGCACAATCATATCTTAAATGTTCAAACAGAAGAAAAACATATGTGTCTGTCTGAAATTTGAAACCATTTCTATAAGTATGGTGTTCTGTTGTTAGTTAACGTTTCATTATCTTTGCTTCAATAACAGATAAATATGCATTTATTTTTTCAAAATATAGAATTTTTGTTATTTTAACTTAAATAAAGATTTAATTTATTCTCTCACAATGTTCCTAAAATCAGTCCCTGACCAAAACATAAATCTAAATTAATGTATAACATATTAACATGTTTATATTGTGGACAAATTAGTCGTCCTTTGATATAATGAGTTAGTGATTAATTTGTTTCTGATATGAAAATGTCAATATTAGGGACTAAGTTGAGTTTATTTTTTGTCATTAGGGTGCGAGAAAATTGTGAGGGATTAAATTGGATCTTCACTCTTTTATCTTTTAATGAGTTGGAGAAACTATTAAAAAAGACTTGGAGATTAATGAATTGAACTAAAATATAGTTTATGATATAACATTATGACGTAACTTGATTCATGCAGTCAACCTTATAGTGGGATAAGGTTTTTTTTGTTACCTAGTGGAATAAAATTTAATTATTGTTGTTGAATATATTTTATCATTTGGGATATAAATAAAGAGCTTTAAACTTCAATTTAAGCACCTTAGCGGACATTAGTCTTGTAGTTAATCTAAAAGAGTTAATCGAGAATACTTCGTAGACCCGTTGAAAAGTCAAAATTTCTTAATCTCCTCAATGATGGAGATGACAACAAATGATAAAATGGATATATGCCAAAAATAAGAGCAATAAATCATGCAAAAGTAATTTCTACACAAATTATGTGAGAGGGCAAATGAATATAACATATGAAATATTTGTATATACAAATATATAAAGTGTATCCTTCAAAATATATATATATATATATATATATATATATATATATATATATATATATATATATATATATAGTGTATTTTAGTGAATTGTTCGGTGTTTAGAAGGTGATGATCCACACTGCAAGGCACCGTGTTCCCACACATCACACATGTGTGTCAAAATATGGTTGTCAAGATCCAAAATGCTTGTAGACTATCTGCAATGCATGCTATAATTCTAAATATGAATCTTATTAAATATAATAATGATTTTTTTATGTTAAATCAATAGTCACATATCTCATACCAAATCAGTGTGTCAGTATCCATAATAGACATGTTGTTTATGTTATTGTTTGCATGTCTCCTCTTGGCAATTATCAATCTTTTGCTGTAAAATATGTGTCCTTAACTCTATTTCATTCGAGTGAAATGTATTTATCAAATGTGGCAAGTTAGAAACAACCTATAATTTGAAATCTCTCCAAATCAAGTAATCGAATTCGAAAATTGTGAAAGGGCTTCTCATAACTTGATGGCGGTCATTCATGAACCCAAACATACAAGGTACATAATTTCTTATTCCTCCTTCTTTACTGATGATATGCTATAATTTGTATCTAGTGATCATGACTAAATATTAAAACTTTTATCATATATAGATGTAAAATGCGTGTGGGTAACAATTAGGTCTCAATATATAGGCTTCCTCCACTATTTTTATAGGTATGATGTAGTAAATGTGAGATGACTATTCAAGTATCTTCTAAATCTTGATTTGTTTTTTTGCTGAAGATTTTTTTATGCTAAAGGTTGTTCTAAATCTTGATAGTCTCTAAAAAAGGATGAAATGTTATTGTCCTAAATCAATTATGCGTGAATTGAAGTGGCGTGAAACATACATCTCATGAATGAATTGAGATATCTCAAGGTGTGTGGTTAGAGGGAGTGGAGGAGATGAGGAAAATATTTTAAATTTGACTACTTTTTAATTCAATTATTTGGAGGAATGAGAGGTTAAGAGAATGGAAGAAAATATCTCTCAAAGTCAATTTTATCTCTCTTCTATAGAATGCTGGTTACATATTTAGACTTACAAAAAATACTTTGGTTACACAAATTTCAACAAACTGCACCATTTTGTAAGTTGATATATATATTTTTTATACTTATTTTTCAAACCTCAGGAATAATGCACTCACGAAACCATCATGTATTTGATCTGATGTTAGATATGGTGTCAAGAATATGTATTCTCATAACACGACTCCTAGACTTAATACCATTTTATTTAATATGAAATAGCAAAAATGTAATTTTACACTTCTCATCTGCTAAAATCCCCCCTTTTCCTTCCTCCTCCCATCATTAAAATTTCATCTAGCTCTCTTCCTTTACATGTACTTTAAAGTGAAGAAGATGATTCATATCCCTGTGAACCAAACTCTTCCCAAACAAAAATACCCTAAGAGTGTGTTTGGATGAAGTAATTGAGAAATTTTAAAGAATTTAGAATTCTAGGCAATTTAAATGATTCAATTAAAATGCTTTCATTTCTCAATACTTTTGGAGTAATAAAAAATTTCATAGTCATCATTTTTGGGCAACTTTTATAATTTTTAATTTTTTGGGCCAAATGTGAAAATTGAAATTAGGGGTCAATTTGTAAATTTCAAAAAAATTGAGGGGTCAAAATATAATTTTGAAAAGTTTGGGGTCAAAGTATAATTTTGAAAAAATTAGGGGTCAATTTGCAATTTTTTGGAAAATTTGAGGACCAAAATGTAAAATTTGAAAAATTATACCAATGAAGAATTTTGAAATTCTTAACTTTTAGGTGTCATTTGAAATTCTCTAAATTTAACTTGAACAAAATACTTCATAAATTTTCATCATTTTGAAAATTCTTCAAATTATTATCCAAACAATGGATTTCACCCCAAAGTATTTGAATTCCCTCAAAACATTACATTCCCTCAAAACATTCCCCCATCCAAACACACTCTAAGGATTTGTAAAAGAGTAAACCACTAGATTGTTTTTTATCTTTGTAAATCACTCTCAAATTAATCTCTAACTCTATTAAAGACAAAGTTTCTTAATTAAGTCTGTCTTTATGTTTTCATCACAATAAGAAAAAGTTTCTAAAAACATGTTAAAATACACTTTCTTAAAATAAAATAAAAAAGTTAAAATACACTATCAAGTGCATGTAAAAATAGACAAAATGTTAAAAAGCACGATTTCTTGAATTTGATGTATAAAATTTTGATTCCCATTGATTTTGAGTGCAACAAGTCAAAATACACTATTAAGACTAACTTAGACTAACTTCTACATGTACGTCTTTATATCTATCTACAACATATTAGACTTGTCTCAATCAAAAACCACCAAGTCCCTCACAAAATCACAACTTACCCCTCTGGTTTTTTATTATAAAAAGATATCCAAAAAAGTTCTATTTAAAAATTCTTATAAATAGGACCCGATACTTTTTTTAAAAATCTTCATATAAAGTACCGGAAGAGTATCAAATATAGTTCCTCATCTAGACTGGCCTAAGGGTAAGACTGTCAAAACCCTAACTTTAGGCCCCACCAACAAAATATCATTAGTTGTCCGTAGTTTTTATAAACAAACAAGACTTCACATGCAAACAAAAATGTCTCATATATTAAAATTTTCTTTATGATTAACCAACTATTGAAAATTATTGGGTCGGCCCTGCTCTTCAAATAAATAACGACATTCAATACAAAATTCATTAAACTTGAGAAAAAAACTGCATGAAAACATTACTCTAGATAGCCAAGAACCAGTGATTGGGGAGATTTTTGTTAGAGATTTTAACCCTTTTTCATGCATAAATGCACCCAGATATTCAGTACTACATACAATATCTTTTTTTGGTAGTGACTACATACAATATCTAAAATGCAATAAATTAGCTACTTCAGCCTTTTTTAAGAAATAAAAGGGAACAAACCAATAATGTCAAATAATAAAACCAATCATCTTCCTTTCTGTTTACAACCATTCTCTCCTCCGCAGGAAAGAATGGTAACTGTTAAACTGTAAAAACTGGCAAAACCATAAAATACCGATTTCCAGTCTTCTGTGCTTCACCTCATCTCTTGAACTCAATGATCAAGGATTCTGGAAAATTAAGGACCTCTTTGAGGTGCGAAACAAAAGCAACCTGAACTTTGATCTTCAGGAATCATTCCACCACCTTTGCCTGTATCCAGTGCTTCTAGCATTATCACCACATCCTTCATTTCCGGACGTTTGATCGGATTCGCATCCCAGCATTTCCGCATGATGTTCGCCAATGCACTCGGACAACACCTTGGAATTTCTGGTCGTAAATTCTGCACAAGAACACAATCAATATGAAATCCATGTGTCACGTACATTCGTGCAAACATTAAAATAAACAAATATGTTACGGCACTCGAATGCTCCACAAATGACATGGAAAACGTAATCATACCTGACGGACGACAGCGGAAGACACATCAGCAAAGCTTAGATCTGGATAAGGCATATCACAGCAATAAATTTCCCACAAGCAAATGCCAAAGCTGTATACATCACATGTCCTGTTGTAAGGTTTACCATCCAAAACCTACACATTGTGTAATGCATAGATTAATATTTCAAGTGCCTGTCTAACAAACCATGCGAGTAATTCGTAAGTTACAACTTGCATATGTATACTTAAAAATTGAAATCACAAAAGAACTACAATAAGCAATTGTGAGACTGCTTAGAAGAGATTATGCAAATAACTTATGACATGTCCACAAGCTGTTTTCAGCTTATTTCCATAGTCTCTTCATGATAGCTTATATGAAAACAGTTTGACTTTATTTTATCTTTTGTTACAGAAATAACATATACATAAGCACCTATCTGATAAGCTTATATGCTATAAGCGCTTGTCCAAACAGAGGCAATCTCATGGAAACAGAAAGTTGCATATCATATAATATTTATCAAAGCAGCATTAATACCTCAGGAGCCATATATCCAAGGGTTCCAGTTTCACCAGTCATGTCACATGGATTCAAAGCTTCAACCCGAGCAACTCCAAAATCAGCTATCTTTAGATTCCGGTTACCATCTAGCAACATATTCTCTGTCTTAACATCACGGTGAACAATCTTCTCCGAATGTAGATAGCTAAGACTGCATATAAGGGAGGCCGAATTAGCATTCATCATATCAGTATAAGATTTGCAGTTTCTACAAATTGTAGGGATAGTAAAAACGGAGACTTACCCTCTGGAGAGGTCCAAAGCGAGCTGAACCACAATCCTATACGCAAGTTTCTTCCGCCTATTTCTTATCAAGTATTGCTTTAGTGTTCCACCAGGAAGAAACTCGACAATGACGCAACATGCCCTAGAAGGAAGGCTCTCTTGATTGTTGGTTGAAGAGTTTTTTGTAGGAATCTTAAGATTTGAAGTTCCCATTGAAGCTCCAACAAACTGTTGCAAAAATAAATAATAAACAATCACTAATATGCAAAGTTATTCCTGATTCATCAATACAAAATTGTATTCAGTAGCAGTCATTAATTTCAATAAATGAGATTTGAAAAAGAGTGAGTAATTACTTTAGTGACATTTGGATGGTCGAGTTTGTGCCAGACGGCAACCTCCTGCCTAAAAGATGCACGTAAAGCGGCAGTTTCCGCAGCGGTGGCAGCACCATCCTCACCCCAATCCAACACTTTCACTGTAAAATTCAAGATGACAATACAAATGTCAGAGAAAATATCTCCTTATTCTGCAATGCTCTTACCGACCCAAAAGGATAACAGAGTTAGCAGCATACTGCTTTATTCCTCACATTACTAGTTTTTCTTTTCCTCGCAAATTAGTTTTGATTATTCATAAAAGTACAGTTTGACATAAAGTGAATATAAGCTCAAGTTTCATTAGCGGGTAGGATATTTGCAAGCAGCTCTAGGGTTCGTTTGTTTTAGACTTTAATAGTAATGATTTGGAATGAAATGATGTTAAAAGAATTGATTTTAACCTAATCGAGGTTAATGAATTTAAATGTGTTGTGTAAAGATATTTTAAAAGTGAGATTGGAAGAATTGATTTTGTTTTAATAGTAAAATAGAATCGTATTGACACAAAAGCGAAAATTTCTCGCTTCCATCAAAGTCAATTCTCCCTGTGTTTGGAACGCGATATGATGGTTTCACCAACATTGCAGCACCATGAAAAAGAAGATTTCCAAACACGTGCTCTATCCATCCAAAATCGGTTTTTCTCACCACGGTTTCTATCCAAACAATGAAGTCACGTGTGTTTATCATAAACCTTTTGCAACTTTTAAAATCAACTTTGTTAAAAAAAATGTGGTTTGATGTAAATGCAGATGTGTCAATCGGCCAACAGATAACAACAATAAAAAATTGTCAGAATGGTTCAAACTCAAATCATAAGACAGCCGCGCGACAAATCTTTAGTTACTTCAGACACTATTTTGGGGATTGTGTTCTCTACGTTACAACATCACAAACTCATGCAAACATTCAAAAAATAATATTATTATAACAGATCCAATCTATTGCAGCGAAAATTAACCTCCAAACTCGGACATTGATTCCCTGTGGTCGGGGGAATCTTGCATTCATGCAGCCGGTCAATAACAGCCATTGCATGAAAACCCAACAGCTCATATTTAAACCCTAATAAACATGCTTTTAAAACATAACTTGAAATACAAGTCGCACGATTTTCAATTAATGGCTGAGATTTTTTACTACGTCAATTCATGACCATGATAAATCTATTTCCCCATACTCACAAGCTGAGTAAACCAATCAATTCTTAAATAAAGAACACATAACATTTCAGTATTTGAAAATATTGAATCACATATTCAATTTAAAACGAAAAAAATATATAATTCATATAAATAGTGCAAAGAAATACCTGCAACATCTTGAGTATCATATGTGCCTCTATAGACAGTACCATAAGCACCATGAGCAACAACATACCTTAAATCCAATTTGGCCAACTCAACCTCCCATTCTTCTCTAGGCCTTTTTGTCTCATTGGTGTTTCTTGACCAAACCCTGCTTAAGTGCTTTTCCAATTGAGCATCCAAATTCTTGAGATCAATTCTATCAGCTCTGAAAATCATATCTTTACTGCTTTGGTTTCCAGCACCCTTCATCTTTGAATTCATCACACTTTTTGCTCCTTCTTCCAATTCCACCTTTGGTGTCCTAACACCTTCACCTTCAAAATCCATCTTCACCAATGGCAGCTTCAAAATCAGATCTTTTTCACACACAAAAAAATAAACAAATCAATAAATCAACAGCAAAATTATTATTTGAAAAAAAAAAGAGAGATTAAAATACACATGCATATATAAAAAATTGATCAGAGCACCCCAAAAGTATGTTCTTTGAAATATCCTTCCTAGACAATTGACTTCACATGATTCAAATTTCACAGAATTTTCTCCTCACCAACCAATTTGTTTTGTTGACTATGAAAAATTCTCACCAGAATAATAATAATAAAAAATCCCAATTCAAATTATTCCAACACCAATACAAATGAGATAGAAAAATCATTTTTTTTAATCAGAAAAAAATAAGTATCTGGCAAAGCAGAAACCTTGAAAGGTGCTAACAACTATAAAACTGTCATCAGAAGCATCAAATAAAAGATGGCAAAAAAAAAAATCAGATTAAGAATCACGCAACACTACATAATAGAGACGAAAAAATTGACTTATTTTAAGGCCATTGAAAAAAGAAAAGGGTTGGTGCGTGAAGGGTGGGATTTGGATACCTTTTTAGCTTTTTGTAAGAATAAAAAGTTGTGGTTTTTGATACAAGAGACAAAATGGGCTATTGAAGAAGTTGTTGTCATCAACATCATCATCATCAAAGTTTGAGATCATAACAACACATTTTGTTCATTTTATCATTCATATTCATATGAATGATGATGGTGAAACTGGAATTGGTAAAGGATAGATTTTGAAGGAGAAAATCACACAAAAACAAAACAAGCTTGCAAATAAACCCAAATATGAAAAGCAGCGATAAGGATCACAGAAAGAAACGAGTGTTTTCCCTAAAATGTGGCGCAAAACAGAGTAAGAGATAGAGAGAGAGAGAGAGAGAGAGAGAGAGAGACCGTTTCAAATATAGCTCAAACAATGGCAACTTGAAGAGAAGCGTATAACAAGCAAAACACAATCAAACCAGACATTTACCTTGCTCCAAATTCTGATTATAATACTTTAGTCAAACAATAAAAATTTCATTATATAAAGAGTTTAATTTATATAATGTCCTTAGTTTATAAAAGTTTTGGATTTGGATTCCCTAAAAAAAAAAGTTTTGGATTTGTATGAGTAAAATAAAGGAGAAAATGTGTTAGCTTAGGAACAATGCATAATATATGTCCCCACGTCTCTATAATTAATTGTGTGAATCATTAGACCACTTGACGAGAAAAAAGATCAAATAATTTATTTTTTTACACATTCATCATGTTAAGGCACATAACTTATACCTCAGTAAATAATATGATAACATGATATGCCTAAATCTTTTTAACCAAATTCTGATATTAATAAAACATTGTGCGTATGATTCCCCTAAAAAAACATATTTATGTGTATTTATAGAAGTAGTATATGAAATGATATATTTGTTTTTTCATATATCTTTTTTTTTATTAAGCAAATAAAAAAAAGGGATATAGTATTTGTTTTTCTAGGAAATATATGATTTTTTTTCGAGGAAAAGCATGTATGTATAGAGAGAATGAGATCTTGGTTATTAAATTGTGTCTTTTCTTGTCCGTTGACGACAAGTCTTTTCTGTTTTTTCCTTAATTTTCGGTTGGAAAGGACAGGTGGTTTTTTCTCTGTGCTGCATCTGTATAAAACAAGGACAAATCTAGGACACATTGTTTTGCTTACTATGTTGTTTTGTCAGGTTACATGGAATTTCTGTCGTTTTACTTACTTTACTATAAAGTTAATTACAATTACGGTTTACGATTACAATGTACTGTATCTTTTTCTTTTTTTTTACAACAATGTATGTATCTATCTACCTCAGTAAAGAAAGTGTGCCATATTTGTCAAAGAAAGTGCTTAATATTTGTCTCCTTTCATGTTTTGATGGAGTCGCTGTTTGTTAATAATCTTTTTTCGGGTTATCATATGGGAGGAAGCGAATCTGTCATTGTGTCTCATTTACAATTTGCTGATGATACTTTAATTTTAGGTGAGAAAACTTGGGCCAATGTGCGGGATATGTGTGCTGCTCTTCTTCTTTTTGAAAAGGTGAACTTTTCCAAAAGTCAATTGGTTGGTGTTAATGTTGCGAGGTCATGGTTGACAGAGGCGGCAAGGTTGTTACAGTGCAGGGTGGGTTCTTTGCCATTTGTGTATTTGGGGTTGCCTATTGGTGGTAATGCGAGACACCTGATGTTTTGGGAACCTATAATTGATCGAATTAAGGCTAGACTGTTGGGTTGGAAATCAAAACATTTATCTTTGGGTGGTCGATTGGTTCTGTTGAAGTCTGTCCTGTCATCTTTGCCTGTTTATGCTCTTTCTTTTTTCAAGGCTCCGACAGGTATCATTTCCTCTATTGAATCTATTTTTAATTGTTTTTTTTTGGGGGGGAGGGAGAGTGAGGACCACAAAAAAATATCTTGGGTCGGTTGAAATATTGTTTGTCACAGTAAGGATGTTGGAGGTTTGGGGGTAAGGAGAATTAGAAACTTTAATTATGCTCTATTAGGAAAATGATGTTGGCCCGGTATGGTGCGGAGGGCGGTCAGTTGTTAGATGGAGGTAGAAACGCCTCTTCTTGGTGGCAGGTTATTTCTACTTTTCGTAGGGAGGCGTGGTTTAGTGAGCATGTTAGTCGTGTTGTGGGTAATGGTAAGCTCGCTATGTTTTGGTCGGATGTGTGGGTTGGAGGGATGACGTTTAGGGAGCGTTTTAGCAGATTGTTTGATCTAGATTTATCACTCTAGACGGTAAAAAAAGTAATACCACTCTAGATTTATCAATCTATACGGTAAAAAAAGTTTCTCACTTTTTTTTTTTTTTTACAAAAAAGTTTCTCACATTTGAATATAACAATTAACAATATGTAAATGAATCCATTAATGTAGGTTTTTTTCTCATGATATTATTTAAATTATTAATTTAAAAATAGTTATATCCCATTAAAATAGGAACAACTTCACTACAATATAAATAATATTTGATAGAGCGAGTTGAGATCATTTCCATTTATAAAAATAGTGGAGATTGTCATTATGAAAGAGATAGACACAAAAAATAGATGATGGTTCCTATCATTAAATGGGTCCTACCATTATTAATTATTTTCAAGATTTTGTGTGTCTTTATCTTTTCAAATGGATGAAATGGAGAAAAGTTTAAGTGAAGAAGATTTTAACTCAATTTTATCAACCAAAAATAGTTGATATCATTATATATGTCAAAATTGATATATTTTTCTATATACAATTAAACGGTGGTGTCTAGGGTGAACCATCAACTAAATGGTTCACCGGTGAACCACTTTTATTTACCGTTAGATTAATTTTAAAAGTTTGGATGAGTTAGAGAAAAAAATGAGAACACATGTATTTCCTCATGCAATCCCTAACCCATCCCCTCTCTCCCCACTCATCTCTCTCGCACATCGTTCTACTTCTGATGTCATTGTCCTCTAGCAGATTTTCATCCACCCACTGCCCCACTGTCTCATCTACACCCATATCAGAATTCCTTAAGACACTTCATTTTGGCACTCAAAACCATTAATTCCATATGTGTAAGTATTTCATGAAACAGAGATTTTGCACAATATAAACCTTCCTGTCAATAAAATGATTCACTAGTTGTTAAATCTCAAAAGAGAAATATATATTTTTTAAAGAACAAAGATTTTTTAAACCTAACATATTAAACCTCATTGTTCCTTCAATTATCATCCAGT
>Ga0315914_1001861_pt1 | contig 32125 bp, 12 predicted proteins | sample MpolenodulesMG_FD_203920 | JGI IMG/M metagenome (GOLD analysis project Ga0315914, IMG submission 203920) | Medicago polymorpha root nodule microbial communities from Los Angeles, California, United States - elongated nodules | ecosystem: Host-associated > Plants > Roots > Nodule | place: USA...
CGTCGATCCACCCCGCCATTGCTTCAAATCTACACAGTAAGAAATTAAAAACAATCAATGAAAAACTCATTCAAACATTTCATCAAACACTTGGAGTGCAAATTATACATGAACTCTAAAACTCAAAATTACAACATTAACATGCAAACATCTTTGTACCAAAAAAAAAAAAAAAACATGCAAACATCTAATCACAATTAAGCAACATAAGTCATTTACATTTAACATTGTATCATTTCTTGGAAGCAAGATCAAAATTGAAAAAACCCTTAATCTAAAAAAAAAACTACAACATACACATGCAAACATCTAAACATTTAAGCAACACAAGTCATTTTCATGTACACATTGTATGATTTCTTGCCAAAAAAACCAAAATTTAAACAATCGCTAAATCTAAAAAATTTCTAATTTAAGAGAAAAAATTTAACATATAAACATAAAAGGTTAATGGTGTTTGATTATGAAGACTTGTTATTGGAGTGTTGTTTGATTTGAACTTGAAGGAATTTTGGGTTTGGGTGATTTGAGAGAGATTTTTGAGATTTTTTGAGATTTTAGATGAGAAATGAGGAAATGAGGTGTTCTGTCTTCTTTAAGACAGCACGTAGCGTGAGTTGACTAGCGCGGCGCAAGTAAACTCACGCAACGTTAGTTAAGTGGCGTAACGATTAACACTTGCATTACTTAACTAACGCATGAGCATTTTGGACATGGCTACAGGATACGAGTGTTTTGTGCTGGGGGAAGGGCAGAAATCAAGGCATAATCAACTAAAAAAAATTGCTCTATAGTCCCCTTCAATTGCTCACATGCTCCTTGAAAATCCAAAATACCAAATCTATTAGGTTGTAACTTCCATTTTCTGTTGTTTGGAGGTTAAGACCTGATTTGCCTTCTTCTTTTTTTCATTTGTAAAGGATAGGACATTACGAATGGAATCAATTAGATGTGTTAGGGCCTGATTCGTTCTTGCATTAGACTGAAACACATTCTACACACCTATCAGAATTTTGAAAAAATTTACACACTTCTCAAAATTGTGCAAAGGCTTCAACATATGATTTTTCAGAAGGAGAATCCACCATATGTTTCCACACATACATGATGGTCTTCCGTAATTTTGTCGACTTCACCTCTTTGGCATCCTAAGATTTGATAGTTTTGACTTTGCAATCAATTTTGCATCTAGCTCTCACATCCTTGAATAAAATTACTTAATGTTTTTAATTTTAAAAGAGTTTTTTTCTTTTTTTTGGTAATTTTAAAAGAGTATGTAATAACTATTATAATTTTTAAAATACATCGTATCCTTGAAGAAGAAAAATTAATAAACCATATTATATCATTAATTTAGTTGGATATATAACCATCATCTATTGTGAGATCATATTTCATATTAACTTATTTTAAAACAAATTTAAATTTTGAATAAATTTTACCTACAACTAAATTTTATGATATTTAAGATTTTTCTTTCTTTCTAGAAACCGAAACCAAGTAGTCATAAAACATCAAAGATAGGTTTTATCGTTTTCTTATTTTAATATGTATATGAATCTGAAGAATATTTGAATGGCTCTTTTTGGTGTCTTTTACGTGGACTTTGACATTTCAAAGTCTATACTCTATTCTATTAGGGCGGCAGCCGGCTCTGATTTGCAATTTGCAAAACGTTTTTTTTCTTCTTCCAATCATTGATGATTGATTGATATATATATATCCATCCAAATTAAGCTGTATCTAATATCTAAGGTGGACCATCATCAGCCACACAAGAGCAAAGAAACAACAAGCATAAATGCACACAATCTTACAAGTTACAAGGAATTGAAGGAAACCATCTTTCTTATGCAATGCATGTCAAGTTGCCAATTCATTAATTTTTGTTTGACAATGACACACCGTAGAATATCCCCTTTTTATAATATCCGATTCCAATATTCCATTTTATGATTAAACTTTCACACTTCAACTTAGATAAATGAAAACGAAAAAAATAAGTCTTTATATGAGATGAACTTTGTATATCATATAGATCACAAGGCATATACTTCATGCACTTGTGAATCAATGAAGTAGGTAAAAAATATACAAGGTGCATTGGGGATGCATTGCATATGAGGTGAAATATCACGAGAGAAGGTTGGATTTATGTGTTTATGAATGCACCAATTTTTTTAAGAAGGCAAAATAAAACTTCAAACTTGCAAAAGTGTTGCAAACAAAATTAGTTAAAAACAATAAACCAACAAGAAGAAAAAACAACAAAACCACTAGCTAGCGATCGAAACAAAAACACTAGCTAGATAACATGATTAAATCGCTAATGAAAATTTATCTTCCGGTGATAACAATCAAAAGCTAAGTTTTTGTTTTTTGTTTTCAACCACTAAAAAGAGAAGAGTTTCACTTTGTCAAAAAATTGTTGTGAGGGCACCATATATTGATTGGGTTTATATATACCAAGTAAGTTTTCACATAAAAAATATTTGGCTACACAAAATAAGAAATTCATAGTAGTGATTAGATAACGATGGTAACATTCAAAACTAAGATTTTTTTAGAGAACTTTAAAACTAAGATTGTATTTAGTAAAAAGTGAACATATATCTGATAAATTCACTAATATCATGAGTTTATATCGGATAGCCACTAGTAGATTGATTTTGTATTGTTAATTAAAATTAACCGTTCAACTATCTTATAAATATGAAATGATATTAAAAAAACATTTTTAATTAATATTTATTTCTAAAAAATATATAAATTTTATCTCAAGGAAAGATAAGCATAATTTAGACTTTAAGATCTTCCCTCTTTTGAATGGGGCATCATTCTCTCATCTTTAAATTTTTATTAGCAAATATTATAATTTAGACTTTTTTTTCAGGGAATGATAATTTAGACTTCTAAATACTCATTATTTTTTTAGGGGTTCTAAATAATTATCATTGACTTGCTTAAATTTAACGTGAAGTATTTTTCAAACATTTCAACTATAGCATAAATAAATTTTGTCAAAAATAAAAACTATATGATAAATAAATGAATATCACAGGAACAAGGAAACATATTTTGTTTTCTATCATTAGGTCCAAGAGTAGAAGAAATATATTAAAGTAAAGTGGCATGGGCCAATGTATGATTATGGAGTATGCGTAGGAACCAATTCATTTGTACCTAATCCCGGAAACTATAAGAAATGTATAATTGTGTCTTAATCAACAACAACAAAGTCAGTCAATAATCCAGGAGAAGAGTGTGCCAACCACCATATGGTGAGCCAACTCTACGCTAAAGTTGTTAGGCTATGTATATTTTTATTGAAGTTGCTTATTTCTTTCGTTTAGTTTTTAATTTGTTTCTGTAATTGTAACAAAAATAATGCTTCTATAATTGAAAAACATTATTTGTGTAGTAATTATTTTAAATATTGGGATAGGCAGATCGATGGTGGTGAGGGCTATACAATTAGTGTTCTATATTATATATTGTCTAATTTAGAGCAAGTTGATCAATCAGACATCACATATATAATTTGAAATAAAGTAGCTCTTTTGAAGGTCTCTATGTTTGTTTGGCGTTTGCTGTGTAATAGTATTCTTGCGAATGACAATTTGTTTCGCCAGAGACCTATTTCGTCATATTATATTCTTTGTACGAGTGGTTGTGGCTTGGAGGAATTCGTCGATCGTCTTTTTTGGGGAGTATTTGGTCTCTTGTTTTGCAATGGTTACACGTTCTCTCGAGCGTCTTTCTGATTATCTTATTTCGTTTGGTAACCTTTTTTTTTAATCGGCAAATTTTATTAACGTTATCCCCACAAGATGTAAGGTATGGACGAAACGGAGAAACAATATGTGCTGCATATAGACGGTACACCCTATCCCTAAACAATAGCAAAAGCTAGAACCACCTCCAAACACCAAAAGTTGTGATAGTACCAAATTTAACAAATTTTTTTTATCTTTTTTAATAACATCAACAATATAATACTATTGTTATTGAAAATTTTGTTTAAACATATAATTCAAATAACAAAAAAATAAGCCCAAAATTTGTCCAAAATCTCTTATTTTCTCTATATATAACTAGCGAAAAGACAGACACTTGAAGTGTCTGTCTTTCCGCTCTTTTTATTGTGTCAACGTTTGAAAATAATGAACGGTGTCTTTATTATGAAATTTTGATTTTGATTAAAATTAAAAATATAAATATTTGTTTATTTCAAGTTACAACGAACCAGACTAACCATGATTATTTATTTCAATGATACCAACAATATAATAAAAAAAAAATCTAATTTTTTTTTTGAATGACACCAACAACAATCTTTATTATAGAAAAAATTGTTTAAGAGTATGCTTGAGATAATGAAAAAAGTAAGTATAAATATACTCATCTAATTTGTTACACTTTTTAAATGATAAAGGAAAAAAATCAGACATATATATATTCATATTGTGTTTGTTACGTTTTTTATAACATTTAAGTTTATTCTTATTCATATCGAGTTATTTGTATTGAAAATTGATAGCATTTTTGGAAAGAGGAGAAATCAGCTCAAAAAAAATGAGGAGTTATTTCCTTTTATATAGTATATATATAGATTATTATTATTTTTGTGAAAATGATCTTTATAATTTGTATCTTAGATTAAGATTTTTATTGCATAAAAAAAATTTATTTATTTATTTTTAAAGAAAAAATTATAATCTTCTTGCTGTGGGTTAGAGTTTAGTTTAATAATGATAACGATGCTAAGTTGTGAAAATCGGTCCAACAATCGGTGTAAAGGTGATGTTTAATTTAATACGAAAATGATAAAATGTATATTCCATTAACACACTTATAATAGTATTTTAAAATGCTTTATTCAAGATTTTCTTTTATAAATTAACTCAACAATTAGGGGCAAAAAGAAAAACAATTTGACTTTAGAACAAGATTACGAAGAATTTGTTCCAACTTAATTAGATATTATTTAGTTCTACTCAACTCGATAAATTAGTTAAAAAAAACAAAACAAAACAAAACAAAGTAGTGTACCCCACCCAAAATAGAAGGTAACAACAACATGAATAAATCCGAAACAAGTAGTAATTAATGTTGAAGCTGAAAATTCATTCATTCATCAAAACAGAATAGTAGTAGGAGAGAAGAGGGAGAAGAAAGTTGAAGACTTTTGTTTCTTCTTCTATTGCTAAATCAATCAACCCCTTCTCTCTCTCTCTCTTCTTTGTGGTTTGGTAAGGGATGTTTGGTTTTGAGTGTTTTTGTTGGGACAGTTTCCCAGAATTGTTTGACTCTGATCCACTTCCCTTTTCTTTGCCTTCACCTCTTCCACAATGGCCACAAGGTACCTTTTTTTATTCCTTTCTTCTTTCTAATTAAAGCAACATATTCCAGTTTTAAAGCAACATAATTTGTTTTATTTTTACTGTTTTTGTTGATCTTATTGTCATTAATTTTGGATTTTTTTTTTTTTTTTTTTTGTTTTGTTGCAGATACCGTTTTTAGTTAATTTTCAAGCTTGGTTCTTGATTTTGTTTCATATTGATGCATTAAATAAGTATCTTTATTGCATATTTTGCTGTGCCAATGTTTTACAAAGTTCTTACTACAATTGAATTCTTTTTGATTATTGGCTATGTATGATGTCAAATGTTTGTGACTTATATTATCTTATTTATAAACTAAGTACTAAGCTTGTGAGTGATCTACTCAGGTGGTGGTTTTGCCGGTGGAAGAATATCCCTTGGGAAAATACAAGTTACAAAAGTAAACAAGTTTGAGAAAGTTTGGAGATCCACAAATTCTAACGGAAAGGCACTAGGTTTCACATTTTATAGACCTTTGGAGATTCCAGATGGATTTTCCTGTCTTGGTTACTACTGCCACTCCAATGATCAGCCGTTGCGAGGACACGTTCTTGTCGCTCGGGAGACTACTTACGAACCTCAAGCTGATTGTTCCGAGTCAGAATCCCCGGCTCTTAAAAAACCACTTAATTACTCGTTAATGTGGTGTATGGACTCACATGATGAATGTGTATACTTTTGGTTGCCTAACCCTCCAAAGGGTTATAAAGCTGTCGGCATAGTAGTTACCGCCAATCCAGATGAACCGAAAGTTGAAGAAGTTCGATGCGTGCGAACCGATCTAACAGAAGTTTGTGAGACATCTGATCTCTTACTAACAATAAAGTCAAAGAAAAATTCTTTCCAGATTTGGAATACACAACCCTGCGATAGAGGTATGCTAGCTAGAGGTGTATCTGTTGGAACCTTCTTTTGTGGCACCTACTTTGATTCTGAACAAGTGGTTGATGTTGTGTGTTTGAAGAATCTTGATTCTTCGTTGCACGCAATGCCGAATCTCAACCAGATTCATGCTCTTATTGAGCATTACGGGCCAACGGTATATTTTCATCCTGATGAGAAATACATGCCATCATCGGTGTCGTGGTTTTTCAAGAATGGAGCAATTTTGTATACTGCGGATAATGCAAAGGGTAAATCTATAGATTATCACGGCTCAAATTTACCTGGTGGAGGATATAATGACGGTGCATTTTGGATTGATTTGCCTACCGATGAAGATGCCAGAAATAATCTTAAGAAGGGAAACATAGAGAGTGCAGAACTCTATGTTCATGTAAAACCAGCATTAGGAGGAGCCTTTACTGATATTGCAATGTGGGTTTTTTGCCCATTCAATGGACCTGCAACCCTTAAAGTGTCATTGATGAACATTGAGATGAACAAGATAGGCGAACATGTCGGTGATTGGGAGCACTTCACCCTTCGCGTGAGCAACTTCACCGGAGAGCTTTGGTCTGTTTTTTTCTCTGAGCACAGTGGAGGTAAATGGGTTAACGCATCCGATTTGGAGTTTATTAAGGAGAATAAACCAATAGTTTATTCATCAAGACATGGGCATGCTAGCTACCCTCATGCAGGGACTTACCTTCAGGGATCATCCAAACTTGGAATAGGAGTTCGCAACGATGCTGCTAAAAGTAAATTTATTGTGGATTCGAGCTTTAGATACAAGATTGTTGCTGCCGAGTATCTTGGTGATGGAGTCATTACAGAACCATGTTGGTTGCAGTATATGAGAGAGTGGGGTCCTACCATTGTATATGATTCACGTTCTGAAATAGAGAAGATAATAGACATGCTACCAATATTTGTTAGGTTTTCTGTGGAGAACCTTTTTGAATTATTTCCAACAGAGCTTTCTGGTGAGGAGGGGCCAACTGGTCCAAAGGAGAAGGACAATTGGCTAGGTGATGAATATTGCTAGTCATGCATTATAAATGCTATTAGCCCTTTCTCTTGAGCTGGATCCAATCATTCTTATGGTAAAGGATTAAGACGTCATCTTTCTGTCCTAATAATGGTATGTTTTTGGATTTTGATTTGGTACTGTCACAAATTTATGCATTCACGCAGTCGGCTCGTTAGTGGTCATTGGATCGAGATCGGACGGTGCAGAAAGCAAACAGATTTCGATTTTGTTTACTCTAAAATTCCTAACTTGAAATCTGGTACATCCAATCTTGATCCAACGGCCACCAATGTGTTGACTGTGTGAATGTGTGGGATTTGCGACTCTAGGCAATCCAAATTCTTTTGGTTTCAGTGTGTCACTGATAGTCGATGTGACCAAGAGATCATCACCATGTATCAACAGTATGTATAGAAGGTGTATAGGAGGTGTGCCTCGGATAGTAGTTATTTCTAGCTTTCTTGGTTCGCACGAAAAACAATATGTGTAGCTCCAATGTTTAAGTTGGTTAAAAAGAACATGTATAATTACACAAAAACTTAGGACATGTATATACGTTTGTGGTCTCTTTGTAAAATAATATTATTGCTAAAGGTTGATGGGAAACATGAATGTTTTCATTCGTATTGCTTGTAATGGAATGGGACGGTGCTTGGTTCAGTGTTGCTATAACACATAATATACTTGCATTGCATTTGTTTGTTTGAAATTCTTTTCCATCTATTCTGGCTTACAAACTTTACATGTCAACCTATGAAGTAAGGAAATAACTTCAACGCAAAACAATAATCTTGAGACAAGGTAAATGAAGATTGGTATCAGTTTCATTCTTATTACTTACTATCATCATTTTCTTGTCTTAATCCTCTGATTTACGTGAGAAGATGATATGATAATGAATTTTATAAGCATCTAGAAGGATACATATTTAGATCCGATTATAGTTCATGCTACAAGAGTCTACTCGAAAATGTTCAATGAAACCATTATACCCATATTGTCCCTTGTTCGCGTTGTATATTGAGCTATATCTTTCAGCGTTTGAAAGATAAGCACAATAACAATATCTACATTTATTTTTCTTGAATGAAAACAAAAACCAACTACCATCATAGTGAAAGTTAGCTTGAAGATTTGGATGAAATTTTGTCAAAGTGATCCGAGCTAATTAAATCCTGCCAAAGATTGTTTTATTCTCCTTAATGATTTGTTGATATTCAGAGTTCAGAGCTCATTAATCAGTTGAATTCCAAAAAAAATTAGAGATTTTTTTTTTTTACATATTACCATAATTTAAGAAGGAGATCATAGCATTCTCATCTTTGTCATCTCGTGAGTTTAGCTCAGTTGGTATGGACAATGCATAATATATGCAAGGTTCGGGGTTCAAACCCCTCAACTTTTGAGAGAAACTAAAATGATCATCCTCTATTCTTCTTATTTAAAAAAAGTTACATTATTCTAGTCTATCATATGATCAACTTTCTCATGAACATTTATTAACCTTCTCATGAACATTTATTTTGTAGTCAAATATTCTCTAAAGACTGAAATATAAAGTGTATTTGTTTCGACTTTAAAAAAAATAGAGTTTGTGATAAAAAATCTAGAGATTTTTTTTAGAGATTTTAACTAAAGTTATTTTTGTTTGCCTACCACTCATAAAAATTCATTTTTTTTAAAAAAAAAATGAGTTCTAACTTGTACATGCATTATTTCCTTGTTTTTGAAAAAAATAATAGATTTTGAAAAAAGCTAATCCCACTAGCTTTTTATTTTAGGGTCAAAATAGATTTTTTTTTTTATATAAAATAATCTTAAAAGTCCTAAAGAAACACTTAAAAATGAAAAAAAAAAAGATTTTTTTATGAATAAAAATATTTAACGGGACCATAATTGTGTAGTCTAATAATCATTAGAAACTGAAATGTCCATGAAAAGCTTGATCATAAGAACTTATTCCTTATCGTTGAAAATTTATTAAAATAATCTCTAAAATTGCTAAATATTAACCAAGCTTGTCTTTTTGTCTGGACGTATTATCAAATGCATCTCTAATATTACTCATTTAGTTTCAAAAACATATCCCTAAAATTACCAACTCAATGCCATTATGATGTAAACTCTACAAATACTAATCGAGAAACAACTTGTTCAAAATTTTGCAATTCAATCTATCATTTTGAAATATATTGATGTAGGGTTCATAAACCTGATCAAAACTTTGCAATTCAATTGCATCCAACTGAATTCAGTTGATTGAAACTTTTTGGGGTCTGGCAACATACAGCTGATCAAAATTTCCACGTCCCTCGGGAAAAGCCATCAGCAGCCCAAAACACATGACAAACATTTCTATTTCATCAACATAAGATTATAAACATCCGCCTAATCAATTTACAACAAAAAAGAAAGTCGGTTATAAATGAACATTCGGATTATGCCATCCTTCATGTTACTATATTGCTATTATTTCTTCAAGTCTTCCCACCTTACCACCCGGGCACATTCCCCACAGACTGTATAGCCCCCAATTTTTATTCTTTGGCTTCTAAGTGTCAGCAAATGTGCAAGGTTGGTGCATTGCCGCTTTGTGAAACGATTTCTCAGCTTAGTTGAAAGCTGCCAAGTTTCTACTTCAGGTTGTTCTTCTTCTGCCTTTGACACTTCTGGCTTTGGATCAGGCACAGACTCACCAATCGGTACTCTTTGAACTTCTTCCCATTCCAGCGATTTGCGATACACCTCCCAAGCCATATCTTGCTCCTCTTTTGATAGCTTTTCCTCTTCGTTTTCTTGTAACAGGGATTCATGTAAATGATAATTGGCAATCCACCTATTATGAGAAACTACATCAGCTCATGTGTGAAGAGAGAAACGAAATAAAAAGCATCCATATCTTAGGTCTATTGACTCTACCGACAAATGTGGTCTAGACTCTAATATCATGTTGAAGCTATACAAGTTATTTTTTTGTGACAACGTTGAAGTTATAAGTTATAGTCCTACGGATGAAAAAATAAAAAGAGTAATGAATACGGTTTGATACAAAATGTTCTTACTCTACAGCCGCATCTCCAACTGAGGGTGTTTGCGGGTTGCGTTGGGTCTAATTTGACCAAACCCAAATCAATCAATTTGTCTTTGCTTTGGGTTGAATGTACAACATGTACTGTTAGCACTAAGACCGAACCAAACCAACACGGCCACCAATGGGCTAGGTTTTAAATTCTAAATAAGTTAATCAATTAAAACATTTGCGGTACTTGAACATTCAAAAAATCGTAAAATTCCAGTACTTTTAAACAAAACACATCATTTAATGCTTAAAAATTCTTCCACAATTTGAATGAAGTCCAAAAGCAAAATACATATCTAAAACAGGAGTGAAAAGGTCAAGGGTCTCTAAATTTTAATAAAGAAATGAGGTCTCTCAATTTGGAATTAGGCATCAGTTTTTATAATTAATAAAAACTAGAACCGTAATAAATAAATTGATTAATGGTAAGGAATGTATAAGACAATTTATAAAGAAACATAATAAAAATAAGAGGAGTGCTAGGAACACTCACTTTTAACAGTCTCTTTTCAGCAGTCACACTCTTATTGGGTGAAAACATGTAAATCCCACCACTTCATGTAGAACCCATTTTCAAATTGGTGGGACCCACTTGAATTTCATCCAATAAAAGAGTAAGTGTTGGAAAGTGAGTGTTCCCACCCACTTCTCTTGGTAATAATATGACATGTCTCATGTTGGACCCAAACTTGATTGGGTTAGGTCGAAATGCGGGTTGAGTTGGTTTGCGGGTTGGCTCTGACCCATGAACGCCTTAATCTACAACTATGCCTGCAATTATAGTCATCCCCTACTATGAAAGATTTTCCCTTCTTAACAAGAATGTGAGTGTGAACAATAGTTGCACTTAATTAAGATCTTATGAGGGTGGGGAACACTGGCAGCGTTTTCATGTAACATTAATCTTGTTTTCTTCATGACTCGTAACCCCAGTATAAAATAACACATTTTGAGTTTTGACGGGTGAACATGTTGGAAGAGAGAGCGCTGTATCAGAAAGGACAAAGGAGAAGAACATAACAGGTCCCTCCGAAAGGGAGACACGAAGTTGGATTGAGGCAAAAAACAAATACATCCAAAGGTAAGAAAGAGTAGGGACCGAACATAGGACTATGTTCTTCAATAATTCCACTTGGGGCTATTTGGAGGAAAGTATTTCAGCAATTTCCATTGTGTGCCACGCATCCCAACCCATTCATTGTGTGCAACCCACAAGCTCAGGATCGCACAATCTGGAGATTCGTCCAATACATGTTCAACTCGTATGATTCACGTTGAAAATGATTCTTCATCTAAGTTCTAACAATCCCCCTCAAACTTACCAAGCATTAATTGTGATACCAATTCTTAGATTTTGGGTCAAACTCAACTCCACAAAACGGGTTTGCACGGTGAGGTGTACTCGTTCTTTATCAGCCTTCTCCAGTTTTCTCCAATTTAATCTCTAGTAAAAGTAGAACTTAGATTTATCTCAACATACCGCCTCACAACCAGCACTATTGGGCTTGGTGGGTGGCCCAAAAGGTCTAGGACAGGCACTTAAACCAATTTAGGTCTGTCTGACTAAACCCCACAAATCAAATTTTGAAGGTCAAAGGCATGCTACAGAAGCTCAAGAGGCACTAGCCTCAATCTCTTAGACTAATGTGATGATGTTGAAGGTTAAATCCTCTGTCAAGCCAATAATAATGAAAGACTACAGATTGAATCAATAAAAATGTTTTTCAGGGAGGTGAGATTTCCCTATTCCAAGGTCAAGGCATGCTACAAAAGATGACCAACAATACAATGAAAGACTACAGATTGAATCAAATCCAATACCTATCTGTCAATGATTTTATTTTGAATGACAGATGTTAATTGCTAGTTGTTATTTTATTAGTAGGGGTAGTTAAACACATGACCTCTTTATCACTCCCAACCCCTATATCCCTACAACAAACCACAGAGCCACCTAATCACTCTCGTTCTGTCCCACTGATTCACCACGAAACAAGTTACACGGTTGAAAAGGAAATAGAATGTGGATCATGCATATACCATAGAAGTCAAACTGAAGAAGACATTACCATCATGAAAGAAAACTTAATCAAATAACAGCTGGAAGTAGAGAGCATACCGGGGATGATGCTTGCCTAGTAAGCTTTCCATTAACTTATCAGAATAACTGCTTCCATTTGAATGTGGTACTGTATGTTTCAGTGAATCCCCAGCCAAAATTGGATTACTTTGTTCACTTAGTTCAGCCAAAGTCTCAGGATTCTCGTCATCACCAAAGTCAAAGAGATGCAGCATTTCTTCTTTAGATATGGTCCTATGCACCTGTTGTCTATCGACCACTCTAGCAGCAAGCCCCTCTTTCGTAACCTAGAGAAACCAATTCTAAATATCAGAGAAAGCAAGTAATTAAAACACAATGAATAGAAGCAATCATATTGTATTACCTGGCGCTTATATATTTTCTCTTCCATAGTTCCATGAGCCAGCAACCGATAAGCAAACACGGGCTTTTTCTGCCCATACCTGCAATGAAAAGTTATCTAGATTTCAACCACATTATTTACCTATAGATGCAAACCATGCTTCGTAAGTCATCAACTATAAAATGTGTATCCTTTAAGATCTTTCCAGAGAGAAACCAGTCCAACTATTTAAAACAAATGTGTATCCTTTAAGATCTTTCCAGAGAGAAACCAGTCCAACTATTTAAAACGAAGGCGATATTTTGATTTGCAAATACTGTGGTATCAATTATATATCACCATGGAAGCAAATTTTTGAAACCAGTCAAACTATTTAAACCCAAGAGCAATTTTTTCCCGAGAATTGAAAAATATAGGTGACCATAATACAAAGTGGAAGGTTAAAAACTTTCAGATAATATCATAATGGCTTAGTGTTAATAAAAACCAGAGGTGGCAAAATAGATGGATTGGATGAATTTGGATTGGGATTGCAATGGTTGGATTAAAACAATCCATCATAAAACGTCAGTATATTGTAATCACCCCTCAATTTTCTATATAAAAAATTGAGTTTAAACATATGGCGGGTAGATCTGTACATTAAGCATTGTCCATGTTTCAGGCCTAAATAAATCTTGCATGAGGGTTGTGCTATCTAGAGATGTAATAAAAACATCGTCCATGCATCTTCCTCTAACAGTCAAAATCATTACTTTACCAACATTCCTCCAAAAAATATTCCTATTAAGTAATGCTTCCCTCAAAAGAAAGCTTATTTTTCATTAAGGGAAAACAGAGAAATTTCTAACATTGCATCCAATTGAAAATCAATACTTTACCAACATTCCTCCAAAATTTTATTCCAATTATAAGTGATGCTTCCCCCAAAAGAAAGCTTGTTTTAATAAAGGGAAAAAATTAACATGAGCATACCTCCAAGCTCGATAGATAGCCTGAAGATCATATGTTGGATTCCAAGAACCATCAACTATAACAACACGGTTAGCTGCATGAAGATTAATACCCAAAGAGCCTGCTCGAGTTGAAATAAGAGTGCATTTAACCCTTTTATTCAGAGGCTCGTTAAATCTCTCAACAAGCTTCTGCCTTTCGGAGCTCTCTGTCCTTCCATCCAGTCTGGAGCACCATATGTGCATTTTGATATTAAATTAACAGAGTTGAGAAGAAATAATTGAAACCTTTAAAAACATACAAGACATCTACAACTATGTGCCAGAAAATAAAATAAATAATGAGAAAATTTGCATGCATTAGTAATTTGGGCCTGCCTATATAAAAAACATTTCAAAAGGATGGTAAAATAATAAAACATTAATCTGAATAACTTAAGGAAATCTAAGCGGCAATGCTCACAAAGGGAAAGAGGCCTTTAATCATCAAACTAATAACATAACAGTGCCCGCATACGGGAAGTATTCAAGGAAGAAAGCATACATTCCCAATAACAAAATACTCCCTCCGGTCCTATATATAAGAAAATTTTCAAAAAAAATTTTGGTCCTATTTATAAGAAAATATCACAACTTTTAAGGTGTAACTATTGTTTAAAAGATTTTTCTACCCTCATTTAATGTTTGTCATTTTAATATTACTATATTAGTGGGTGTATTTAATGCTTCACATTTTTTATGAGGGTACCTTTGTAAAAATATTCAAAAAGTTGCACTAATAATGAGTGTATTGGTTTTGATGTTTTTTGGTTTTTGATCTTATAATAAGGACCGGAGGGAGTACAATTTAGAAATAAAAATTAATAATCAGTAAAATAAAAACAAGGCAGAAAACTAAGAAGAGTAGCAGAAAATTGTACTAATTTAAGAAATATGAACCCACCTATACCAATCTCTTCCCTTCTTCCACAGCTTCCCTCGCTTTCCACTTCGTGGTAGCTTTGAGAGATATAGTTCTATGAGGTCTAGGGTTGGTATGCTCTGACTAAAAACTAATACCTTATCACCAACGTCAGAACTCATGGTGAGTATATCAATTAGTAAAACCATTTTGCCACTTTGATCAAGCTCTTTAAAAATTTTGCCCTGAAGAATATCTTTCCACCAGCCCTGAAAAATTGTCAGGTAAGACCAATCACTAAAACTCTAGGAGCAAAATGTTAAAAGTATAACTTATCAAGTGATCAAACTTATGATCCACACAGAGTAATATCAGAATAACAAGAACTGAACAATCAAAGCGGGCAACATTGATGTATTCTAAGTCAAAATGTGTCAAAAGTAAGTGGTATCAGCCTATAAGTTTATGTTTTTGTTATTAAAGACTTTCTTTTAGAATTGTTAGTAAATAGTTACTGAAGCAGTTAGGTATTACTTCCTTCATATAAATACTTCATATTGTAAATTTAGTTGGTTATCAAGTTATACAACAACCTCTCATCAGTTTCTTTTAGTAATCCCTTCTCTTAGCTTTCTTTCATCAAAGAATCAACTAAAGAATAACATCGATGAATTTAACTTGTTTTATGATTACCTTTACGAAAAATCCATTACCATCCTTCCTTGGCGGCAAATCATTTGTATACTTCAACTTCTCTGTAAGGTAATGAATTGTTAAAAAATAACAAAAAGAATTAAATTCCAGATATGAAGAACAAATGGCATAAAAATAAAGAAAGCACAAAATAGTCCATGGATTATTGGATTATGTATAAAAAGGTCAATGGATTTTTGGATTATGTATAAAAAGAAAAGGCAACCCGTGTGTTTATAGCCAACTGACAACTTTCATTGAACAGACAAATTTGTTGTCGTTTTTTATTTGTTAAAAATCAACAGAACAGATAGTTACCTCCAGCAAGCACATTAGAATCAGAATTTTCTTCACTTGAGATATCATCAACAAGTAAATTCTCAACAGCATCTTCAGGTCTTACACATTCCTTGTCTTCTTTTGCCATTTGCAAAATCCCAGGGTGGTTCCATATCTACTACAAACAACAAATTTCATTATCATCATGGTACACTAAGACAAGATAGGAAATAACCATAATTTAACAAAACACAAGAATCACTTGACATTCATTTTTAGTTCAAAAGTTAAAACATTTTTTTAAAAAAAAGTAACACTAAAATTAATATAAAATCACTAGGCAATTTTGACAAATGTTAAAAATCTGATAACAGAGAAAGTATAAAGATCTGCATTGAACAATTCAATGATTAACTGATTGCAATACAACTGGAACTAGATCCAGCTAGAGATATTTAGAATCCCAATATTTAGTTAATTAAAGTAGCGGAATAAACGGAACTAACTGAGGGTAGTTCAGTTAGTAACAGAGGCCAAAGGTTCTAGATAATGCAGACCAACAGTTAAAAATCTGATAACAGAGAAAGTATAAAGAACTGCATTGAACAATTCAATGATTAACTGATTGCGATACAACTGGAACTAGATCCAGCTAGAGATATTTAGTTAATTAAAGTAGCTGAATAAACAGAACTAACTGAAGGTAGTTCAGTTAGTAACAGAGGCCAAAGGTTCTAGATAATACAGACCAACAGACAAGTGAAAGAATATAAAATATTAGCTACAACAAGTACAATGCAAAACCAAAGCTGCGAGTTACACTGTACTTTTTTTTTTTGGGTGAACAGTTACAATGTACTCCAAAAATAACAAATCTTTTTTTAGACTGAATTAACAAACGTTACACAACATCTATACATTAATTTTATGATATTTAATAAAATTTTCCCCTCAGCATTTTATGTGACAGAAAATGAAATTAATAAGCAACTAAAATTATTTTATCTCTGGAAGCCATAATCTGCAGTGTTATGAGTGACTTGTCAAAGAAAGCACTGGTTTCCCGTAAGAGAGACCTTACAAGCCAGTTTTGTAAGGATGAGCTAGACCAAATATAAAAACCTAATATGGTCTTAGACCATATCCATTTCGGTCACACATCAAGCCCAATAAAGCTGATGTGAGAGGGAGTATAGGGAAAAACCAAGGTCCCGAATTAAAACAAGACAAAGCCTGAAAAAAGTTTGCAAAGTGCGGCACCCCTCACCTTACAAGAATATTTTGTAAGAATGAGTTAAGTCTAACTTAAAAACCTAATACTAACCAATGTAAACATTTATATTTATCCAATTTTTAACCCAAATCAACGGCTGTTCACAATTTACCCCTTATTTATTACCCCTCAACAAAATTAAGAAGAAAAAGAACACCCTAGCTTCTTTAACTCCCATCCTTTCTATCTTATCAGATTGCTCCTGCCTCTTGGAACCATCTTTTATTCCTCAAATCATTATATCTGCTGAATTTACTACGACAATTAAATTGATTACAAAGTTCTCCAAAGGTGTACTTACCCGAGCCAATGCCTGATACCCAGCAAAAAAGCTCCTCTTTCTTAAATTTTCCTGATTTTCCTTAACATTAGAGAACCCATGCACGTCAATGAATCTCTTGTACAATTTTCTTTGTAGGGGAGAAAGCTTGACTGTTATCACGAAAACAGTTTTGGGCGGTAGGTCTTTCTTCACAACATTCATGTCCATTCTTTGGACAAAGCCTTTTAATTGTTCATAGAGGATGTGAGACCTTTGGTTCATAATTTTTACATCAGTCTGAGTGGAATTAGTGTGTTGACCATTCTCTATAGGATTTTGGAAGCTGCACATACAGGGAAATATTTTCAGAAGTGCATATTATAAACCAAAGTAAAAATCAGAACAGAGAAAGTAAACAAAGCCTTGCCGGTTCCTAAACTCATGACTGCTTCCAAGAAAACCTTCTCGTACAAAATCAACCATCTATTTCAAATAAAACGATGATGAGTCAAAGATTGTATGCAATAACTTAATGGTCTCTAAATTGTAACTTTTATGCAAACTTACACAATAATATTCCATGAGATTGTTTTGAAGAGGTGATCCTGTAAGTGCAATTCTTCTCTGGCACTTTACTTGTTTCAAGGCATGAGTAACGTCAGCCTTAGTATTTTTAATGATATGGGCTTCATCACACACAAGAATGTCAGGGCCATCCTGCATTGACATGTAAACAACGTTAAAAAATGCAAATAACAAATGACACAAATTAGAATACAAGTTTTAGGAGTCTTAATGAAGTCAATATTCTACTTCTGAGTTTCCAAAATATGCAACCAAAAAGTTAGAAGTCTGTGTTTCCAGAGTTAGTTCTAGGTGGCTATTTCACTTTTAAGTGTGCTTGTCTCTCCGCAATGGTTACCATATAAACTTGCCTTTTCCATGTCTAATTGGCAGTCTAATCCCAACATTGAAATCAAAATGAAAGATCTGTATGACTTTCAAATTTCAAAATATTAGGATATTCACACCCTACCTATGTTACCCATCTCCAGCAGCCTTCTTCGCCAGATCTACTCCAGACCGGACTAACCTGCCTATTCTGGTCTAGCCCCCCTTTTGAGAGTGTGGCGCCAGTATCATTTCAAAAAACAGACAACACCATCATGATCCTAGGCCATTGACTCTATACAAAATGAAACATCGTGATCGGGACTTGGGGGTAATATGAGACCTAAATCCTGCATCAAGTAGTATGGGATACTCTGAATTACTTAAGTGGATTGGTTCTTCCCCTTTGCCTGTGGCGCCAGTATCATTTCAAAAAACTGACAACACCATCATGATCCTAGGCCATTGACTCTATAAAAAATGAAACATCGTGATCGGGACTTGGGGGTAATATGAGACCTAAATCCTGCATCGAGTAGTATGGGATACTCTGAATTACTTAAGTGGATTGGTTCTTCCCCTTTGCCAACTAGCTTTTAAGGGAGGGTTCCCCAATTGCTTGGGTGCTTATCAAATGGCATGAAAGCACCCTATAATACCAAAGTCCCTATCATAGCACAACTGCTAAGGGGCGGCATCTCGGTAGCTGCACTCTGCAATTATTTACTGAGCCTCTCTGTAGGTAGCCCTTATAACATTTGAGAAGCAAGGGTACAATCTTTATAGAGTACATGTATTGTACCCTTGCATGCTAAGAAGCCTAATACGATGTGGAGGATATGGGGATGCAGGAAATTAAGCTCAAAGTTTCATAAAAGAGGGAATTATAATGAATGAGTGGGCACAAGAAAAAATAGAAAAATATAAAATCATTATTTAGTTGGGATAGCACTAGCACCTATTAGGGAAAATGAGACAAAGTTTTTGTTCTGCGAACAATAACGATTTGTTCGAATTCTGCTATGCTATAGCCGCTATTTAACAACACCACTGGAGAAGACTTGTAGACACCCCAAATAGGAGGATATATCAAATGAAGTAGCGGTCCAATATTTAGAGGAAGAGAAGATTAAGAATAACTATAGGTTAAACCATTAAGAAGGATGTCATTGAGATGTTTGATTTATGTAGCCTAACCCATCTAATGGGAAAAGAATTTTGTTGTCATAATGTTAATAGAAAAGTTTAAGTATTCAACATTATCTAGGGGCTATGATGCATAGGTAAGGGTACGGTGCCAGGTACAGGTAAAAGATGAGGCATTTTTAGAGGGAAAAAATGAGGTACAGGTACATCATAGTTTTTTTTTTTTTTAAAAAACATAATGATATAACAGTAAAATATAAACGAAAATTATACACTATACAAACTCAGTTTTAAAACACTAATGAAGATTATATTAATATTTTAAAATTTAAAAGAATAAATCCACAGAGTGACTGAGCGAGAACTAAGAAAGAAAAAGACTAATAACTTGGCATACATTTGATTATATTAATATTTAAAAATGAAAAGTTGAATTATAGGCTATACTACGCTATACTATAGTGTAAATATAATAGTAGTATTTTAATTTGTAACTTTCAAGTTTGCAGTACTCACGTCTAATCATATATATCAACGGCGAATTTGTAGTAATAAAAAAGTGAGATAATAGACTAGGTACCTTTATTCAAGAAAGAAATTTTGAGACAATGACTTTTTCAACCAGTTGTTTCACAAAAGAGGCTTGATGCAGAATCGTCTGCTTTTTAAAAGAATTAAAAATAAAAACTAAACTTACTTTCACAGACACGGGCCAGTTACCAAAGTAAACAGTGCTTCTGCATAAATTGCAGCATATGCACCGAATCCCATACCGCGCATTACACAAAAACAAAAAAACAAAAATGGGGGTACGATCTGGGTATGTACAGTACACATAACAGTACCTGGTATGCACCCAGCTCGGGTACTTCTTCATATTATGTGTACCGGTTCTTCAGGGTCTAGGGGTTTACTTTGATAAACCCAACAAGAAAATTACAACCATGTTTTCAGAATTTACTGTTTCGAGCGTCTTTGGTGCAATAGTTTGAGTTGCCAACTCACATTTGATTAACAAACTATAGGTCCAAGTTATTAAATCAACTAAATAAAGATATTGCAAGTGCAAGGTGAGGCTGTCAACAATAAACCTACACTAGGTCTGACCCCTGTTATAGCAGGAGTTTTATAGAAATGAGAGGCCCTAGATTCACTAGCATATGACTAGTAAATAACACATGTAGGAATATTAATAGATTACGATTATGGCAGACATTAATTTGTGGAAATCATCTCTCTAATCGGTCCTTGGTTAGCTCTTATACTTGATGTGCTCGTACGATAAATGAGAAGATTATGCATAAGCTACACACTGAATTTCTCTCGAGCACATTTTGTTCCCAATATTTTTAAACTCCCTAATAAATATCAAGAGAGTTGACAACAATGCCTAGAGATGTGCCTTTACGAATTAGAAAAAACCAGCATCACAGGATAAGATATATCATCTAACTACACAGAGGTACTATTTCAATAATTTTACCTGCAAAGCATGGCAAAGTTCTCTGGCCATCTCCCGGTCTTTCACGTGCTTTCCAAAAGACAAATTCCGGAAAGCGGCATAGCCGATTAACAATACACCACCTTTCGCTCTCCATTTGGCAAGTAATTGTGCCCTCCTATCTCTGGGAAAAGGAAATTGTATTAGCATGATGTCGTATGAACAAGTTGTTGGCTGGAAAAATTATAGAAGTGACAGGGAGTAAACCCACGTGGATTTTGTTGTCGCCTATCTGCTTTCGCAATAATGTCTAATTATAATAGTCAGTCCCATAAAATAGTCAAAAAAATAAAAGGAATGTTTTCATATATTTTTCTCTTATGATAAAAGAAGAATAGGAGACAGAAATGAATTAGAGAAGAGGATAAGAAATCTACCAAGAGCAACTCAAAAATAAATGGCAAACATTCGGAGGCGGAAAGCAGCTATAACAAGATTTCAGCCACTCACTCTGACTTTAAGTCATCCAGAATTTCTTGGGAAATAAACATGTGTGTTACATCTATTCATACAGGACTAGAGCACAAATATCACATAGTCTCACTAAATTTGTTTACTGACTGGTCTTGAAAATTTCAAGATTCTTCACCAGGATTTAATCCTGATAAACGGACTGAGTTGAATGGGCCACTAAATTTACTAACTACGGATCTGACATGTAATCTCTAGTATACACTTGAAGAGTTTGCAACCTCGAGAGATTGGAATCAAGACACTCATAGCTTCCCCCATTTCAGCCTCAGTTAGCCAGTCCCCAACATACTTGCAATGGGAGAGCAGCAAACCACCATTTGAAAGATTTTTTGGCTTCAACCCAATGAAGTAATCCAGAGAACCCAGTTGCTTAAGAGCAAAACAGCATTGAGTTTTGGGATCAAGTTCTGGCCTAGCTCCGTACTGCTCCAAGTTATGAAGGAACAGGTGGGAAACAGTGAGAAACAGAGAGTCGTAACTAACCAGTCAGAAAGTGATGAATTCAGTAATGAGCTCTTAATATGTCACATAAAGTGATGGAAACTGTTGCAATGGATTCTGACAGAATCGGAAAACAATAACTAACCAAATTGTCACAAACAGAAGCTGCCTAAATAGACCAACAAACAGTCCAACAGCTTTAAAAAGTAGTATGACTATAACTCTATCTTTCCCACAATTATTAAAATTCCAAACTCGAGTAGTTGATGAAAAAATCCAGAGTAATAATGATAGGACTCAGCCATCTGCTGATATACCACGTGAGCAGCTGATTCATTTTAAGTCAAAGGGGCCCCAAGTTTGGAAGGTATATTCTAGGAGGGGTAAGAAAGGTAATGGTGGCTAGTTAGTTACTGTTATGTGACGTGTCCAGAAATGAGAGGGTACCACTAGTTTCCAGTATATAAGGAGTCAGGAGGGGAGTGTGAAGGCATCCAAGTTTATATCAGATTCTAGAATGTATAGGAGGCTTTAGCTTCCTATTAGGAGCACAGCTCTGTGTCAGATCTAGGGATTGTATTTTCCCCTTTTCTGTATTAATCTCCATTTGAACTCATTAATAAAACTCTCATTTCCTCTTTACTCTTTTTCTCTGTTATCTGTTGTTTACATTTTCTGGTTCGTATCAAATAATAAGCTGAAAATACATGAATCAGACCTTATTAATGTTAAAGATGTTAGTTTTATATAATTATTTACTATAGATCGAAGTGTAGTAATATCTAGTTACAACACAAGCCAATATGGTAACTTTGCTTGGCTAGTGGATTGTTACATTTCTTATGCAAAACATAATTGTATCAAAACAAAATAACAAACAAACCTTGATACATCTTCCAGCATGAAGACCTTTAGTCGCTTTAATTCTGATGGTGCCCATTTGATGAACTCTGTCCTCCAATTATGTAGCACATTTACCGGTGTGACAATAAGTGCAGTTCTTAAACCCAAATCAACACTTCTCATTGCCGTATACAAGAAAGCTATTACCTAGAAGTTCCAGCACAACCAGTAATAAGAACAAAACCATAAACAGCAAAAGGAAAAATCAAAAAGAAAAAATAAATCATGAATTATTCCCAACTAAAAATGCACAGAACTAGAACTAAAATTCCTTTGCCTTTAAATTTATAACAGGATATATTTCTCATTTTAACTCTTATTATTTAGTTATCCTTTAGATGCTTAATTACTAGAGTACTCCCTCCATATTTTATTATACGTCATTTTGACGTTTTCACACATATTAATAAATGTAGTTAATTTTGTATTGGAAAGAGAAATTATGAGTGATCTTACAAAATTATCCCTTATTAATGACATGGAAAAAAGAGATTAAAAGAATGGAAAGAAGAGAGAGTAATAAATGGTAAAGGGTATGATAGGAAAAAATCATTAATGAGGCATTGGTATTGTAAAGCAACTTATAATAAAACACAAACATTTTTTTTTTCAAAGTGACTTGTAATAGTATTATCCAGTACAATGAGCCTTGAAGAGAAGTACAAAACTTAGAGGTCAGAATATATGATACAGCATAGAAGTAAAGCTCCATGCAGTCTCCCGTTCAGATTAGTGGGTGCCAGCTTCACAGCCTTCATTGCTGGAAGCCTTGTTTTTGCCCTAGTGGCTACTGGTTTTTCCGTTTGAAAAGATTAAAGTATAATTACTTCCTGTACTCCAATTGCAAATAACTTCAAATTTTATGCAAATATTAGAATCACCGGAATGAGTGCAATACCTGAAATGTTTTACCCAGGCCCATGGTATGCGCAAGAATACACCCTAGACCTTTATCTCCAGACTTAACTTTTCTGATTGACTGTATTATATTTTCCCACATGAATCTTATTCCGGCAATCTGCAGATATGAAATTGTTAAGAAACCAGAAAAAGAATCGGAAAAATTGAAAGAAAAGAAATGAAAAAAATAGCATATTTCTTGTCAAAGAACAAGAATAGCAGAGAATAGAGCCATTGCCCTATTTATTATGTACGCTAATTCCATGTAAAAGATATCAGAGAGAATATTTACTATTACTATTAAAATCAGTTTATATCTTTGTTTCCCTCATTATTGTTGATCATGTCATTCTTTAATTTAAGGAATAGCCGCTATTTGACAATACTTTGTACTAAATAGTGTATCTTGGAATGTAACAATAGAGCGATCTGTACAGGCCATGCTATAGCGCCACTATTTAACAACATTATGTAAGTTAAATTAAATCATGAGGAAAAGAAAAGGCAAAAGTCCGTAAGTTAAATGACCTGATGGACCTTCAGCTTTGCTGAAATGCTCGGAGGTATTCTAACCGCTTCTTCACCTTTTTCTCTCACAACATTCACTATATAACCTGCCAGTGCATCACCAAGAATTTCAACGCTTGCACCTTCGGATGAACTCCCATTACAGCCAGCAGAGCTAGTGTCGAACGATGAAGCAGAAAACTGTACTCTCAAAGACTTCAGGCGTTCTTGACGTTCCTACAAAAATAGAGAGTAGTGAATAATTTGGACTGGTAAGTTTTGTTTCGACAAAACAAAGACTTCATTGAAAATGTCACCTTTTCAATTGCTATTTTCTTTTTTGTTTCTTCTCCCAATTCAGTGTCATCAAGTATCCTCCTAATCTTCTTTTTGCGTCTTCGTTTGGTGCTGAAAAAAAATGACAAAATGTGATAACGAGTACAACTCAACCATAGTTAATTGGTGACTTAATGTCAAGTATGTACAAAAACAAGTTAAAATAAGATTAAGAATAGCAAGAAAACCATATAAACCTCAAAATCTTATTTACAATATTTCATTGAAATGAGACAGCTACAGAAATTCTTATTCTGAAAGATCAGAAAAAAGAACCTGGGTGAAACAACAGAATAATAATAAACAGAAACTCGCATAAATCATCAAGTAAATTTGTTAAATTGAGATATACTTTCCTAAAATCACAAGAAAACAGAAAGCACGATGTTTTTCAAGCCACCTTTAATTCCTTTTCCATCATTGGAGCATATCAGTATAAGAATGACCCAAGAAATAAAAATGTATACATGTAAGCATCACTGACAATCAGCCAGTATCATCTAGTGCTATGTCTCAACTGTGAGAATGTCTAAAGAACTACATCAAAGCATAGGCATTGAGAAAATCAAATGATTGCATGCAGTTCAAAAAGCCACCAGCAACCTCAGCGTGAGGATGAGGTGTAGATCATGATTACCAAGCAAAAACATGGAAGGAACTATCCAAGGAATAGGAATTAGATCAAAAGATCACATTGGCTGCAGCAATAAATTTTCTGTAACATTATTTCACCTTATTGAAACATTTATCTCTGAATCATCTGAATCGTCTGAATCGTCTGAGTCGTCTGAATCATCTGAATCACTACTACCAGAACTGGAAACAGGTATATCATCGTCACTGTTGATGATATCAGCCCGGCCCTTCTTTTTATCAGCATCAAGCTCACTGTCATTTAGACGCTTGGTTCCTCTCTGTTCAATATCATCACCCAGTGGAGATTTGGGAGGATCTTGCAAATTACCATCTCCCATAGGCTTTTCTTTGTCAAGATGAAAATTGGCATCAAAACCTATAATTTTAGTGGCCTCCATATTCAAACCTGCAGCCTTGTTATTGTCAGACAGAATTTCCCCTTCATCGCTAGTTCCTTCCTTTGTATCAGGGTTAAATTGATCAACAGATGAAGACTTCTGTACATGGCTCTCCATCGACAGGATAGGTGTACTTGTTTCTCGCTGAATTACATTTAAATTTAGTTAGAGGATATGCTTATGTCTAAAGAAATAAAACAAATTGATTCAATCAACAAGTCAAGTGGATTCCTACAATTAGGTGCCATCACCAAATTATGAGCATCAATAACCGCTTCTCTTTGCTCTATACACAAAACTATTGATTGGTGTTTTTAACACCCAAATAATCATTTGCGTGTGAAATGTAAACAAAACTACAAATGACAACATCCTCTGCTAAGGACATAGAGTATTATCTGACAGTTTCTGGATCAACCAAATGGAAAAGGAGAGTTAAAGTCCTAAAACTCACCTGTTTACTTTTTTTTCGATGCCTCCTGTGTTTCAAACGTACTTGAAGCTTCCTATCAACAATTGCATCATCCTCTTCTTTGACCTGTCATAGAAAAGCAGAAGAAAAGCATGAATTAGAAAATATACAGATATGCAGAACATCAATTAACATGGAATGCCTCTATATGCCAGGATGTATCTAATAATACATTGGTTGGGTACAAGTTCCAATATCAGTGTGGTTATTATACAAATATGTTCACACCATGCATGATTTAATCCATGTAGTTGATTCCACCTAGGGGAAAGAGGTTTTTTTTGTTATTGTTGTTTGTTCGAAATTCATATTCAAAAGGCCAAGAGCATGTTTGATTATAATATTATATATAAACTATTATACTGCTATTATGTTATTTAACAATTACGCATGCACGCACACACACATATTATTTAATTAATATTTTAATCTTTTTGTCAAAAAAATTATGATACTTTGACTTTATATAATACTTTGAAAATTCTTGCCCCAAATTTGTTAGATCTCTGGATCCTTCCCTGCCACAATAGCTTTCAAAACCCCTCAAAATTGAAAACCAACAAGCTACAGATGTCAAAAATCATAACAAATTTGACAATTAAGACTTAAGGTGACTGAAAAAATTTATGACAAATTTAATTATACTCGCACAAAAATGACAAATTTGATAACATAAGCAGCACTTGAAGTAATTATAAGAATAGCGGCTATTATATAGAAGACTGATTGAGAAAGCAGAAGAACAAACAGTGGAAGAATTAGGAATCCTCAATAAAATTGAACCATATATGCTCACCTGAATCGGGGAAAGTTAGACCATACAAAAACGTAAACAAATAAACTAATGCATTCCAAAGAGGAAATCCTCAATCATAAAACAAAAATATTTTCCTACTGTGTGAAGTTGGTTATGTCTGGCAAGATTGGGATCTACAAATGACGGCAGTAGAGATTCCGGTTACGCATCGGGCAATGCCCTGAACATGGAAATCACAGGACACTAACCCACAAGGTTGTCACCAACGACGACGCCACTAGAAACATACATCTTGAGATGGTTGACCTAATGGGCATTATAAAGGAGAAACAGGGAGCGAAAGAATGAGCTTTTTACATGGGTCTAGTGTATGACCTAATGGGCCAGGCCCAAATAAGTTTTGGTTGAGCTTAATGAATAAAGAGTAAATGGTAAGTTCTGCCAGCCAAGCACTGTTTTGAAAATAACGGACCAAACCCGAGTCAATAATATATAATGAATATATGCACCCATTATCTTACTGTTCATGTAACACTGTAGATTAGAATGGAGAAACAAGGTTGGAGAGATGAGGGTTCCCATGTACCATCTTTTAGGTCGCAACATGAGGAAAAGGTTGATTTTCGGGGATGGTATTCTTAGGGCATTGTTAAGAAAGGAGAGAAACAAAAAAAAATATAAAAAAAATATTAATTATAGTAGGTTAGTAAGGATTGGTGAGAAGGGATGATTAGTCAGGGCAATTGGTTAGCATGAGGAGATTATTCAATATGGTACGCAAAGATGCATGTGAACATTGTGTACATTTGATTTGTGAGTAAAATACGAGATCATTTGTGAAGGGAAACCCTTGGGTAGAATTTCATTTTCTATTTTCTGATTCATTTTTCGATAATACATTCCTATTCATTTGATTCATCCTATCTTTCATTCAAATCTCTTTTGGTTCCCAACAACTTGCAATTTTAACTTTGTCAAGGAAGGACTTAAGATATGTATATTGTGTGACTTAGAATACAGTTTGGTCTCCAATTTTCGGCTTAAGTTAATTCTAGTGTGATTGGGATTCAGTTGTTTCGTCATGATTCAGAATCAAGTAAATTGCGGCATCAATATAATTTTATTACTCTGAGTAATTCATTTTCCTCCTTCTGTGCCTAAAGGAATAAGCACTACAACTACAGAGAAATAACAGAAAATGAATATCGGATATGAAACTTTTGGTTTCCGTTTCATTATTAAGAATATGAACAAACTGCACACGATGAAGAAATTTATAACAAATAACACACACTAACAAGGCTGTCAAACAATATATCTTAAAAATTATCAGTTTTAGAAACGCTAATAATCAACAATTAACGGTTACTGTACTATTATGTTGATCTTGTAAGTGTACGACGTTTAATAATTAGTTGATTATACAATTTAGCCTTTAAACTATCGAACTTACTTCATTCATGTAATAATACATAAAAACTGAAAAGTAAAAGCAAAGACTAACATGAAATTAGTTTGCATAATTTAAAAATTAAATCGTACACTTATCATAATCAGGGACAGTTTGGTATACTTTTATGGACCAATATATCAATTTAGTTCGCAATAGATAACTCATAATGAAATAAAAATACCTTTTTAAATTGTCTTCTTTGCTCCTCAGAAAGATCTAATTCTTTTTCATTAGCAATGGCTGCTGCAACAAATGGATCGGTAGAATTGCCATCAATATCATCAATTTCTTCCACCTAAACAAAAGAAATCCAAAAAAAGGTAACTAAGATAGTGGCCATTCAACAGTTACGAGAACATGTTACAAGAAATGACTGCCAAAATGCATTAAAATATGAACGAAACTGGAAATTAAAAATGTAGTGATAGGATTAAAAAAAATCCAAATACAAAATAATAAACCAATTCGCACATCTATAACAAAACCGATAAACACAACTGAAGATAATTCATGAATCCCTAAAGCAATAATTAAACAATCACAGGACCCATGCACAATAGCGATGCCATAGCGGGAAAAAAAAACAAAGTTAAACCAGTATTCAAGGAAAGTGGCAGGGGATGAAAGAGGCAAATAAGAAAGATTACTCATATCAACTCTGTAATTTCTATCCGTTAGTTGTCAAGTCAATTGGCATAGCACTTAAGTGACTGCAAGTTAGTTATGATATCTGACTAAATTTATGTACTCTATAAATCTGAGTTTTCAAACTCAGATAATCAGAATATTTACACATTTCAGATTCACTCTAAAGTCTAAACCTATCTTTTCTCTTTAACCCTCCTATCTCAATTACTTTCCGGGGGGGAAAGTAACGCATGCAGCATTTTACAGTGTTAGGAAAGGTAAACTTGGTCAAACCCAATAGTTATGGGGAACAGAAGAAAAACCAATATTTCCCCAGCCAATTACTGAAGTATATTGTGTCCCCAGCCAATTACTGAAGTATAGTTAGTTAGTTAGTTGGTCAGTATGTGTTTGTGTGTGTGTGTGTGATGAGCAACATAAAGTCCCAATCATCAAGAATCCAAAATTCAGGGGGATCAAATTTAAAGAAAGGGAGAAAAGTAAGATGAACAGAACAGACTAATAACATCAATTATTACTTATTTTCTTTCCCTAACTTTGATTTCTCTGACATATACATCCAATATAAAAGATTAAAGGGCAACCCGGTGCACTAAAGCTCCTGCGTGTCCGGGAAGGGGTCCCACCATTCGGTGTATTGTACGCAGCCTTACCCTGTTTTTTACACAAGAGGCTGTTTCCAGGACTTGAACCCGTGACCTTCCAGTCACATGACAACAACTTTACCAGTTGCGCCAAGGTTACCCCTCAAGTTAGTTATACAATAATCTACATAATGTGGACCGCTTCAAAGTTTCAACACAATAAAACTTGGCCTGGTTATTGAACAATGGTAGTAGAACCTTGTTTTCCTTTCTTCCCCTTTTGCTAAAAATCGGAAAGAGCTGACAGAAACAAACAGTAATATCTTATATTTCAATGATAAAATAATGCACAAATTTTATTTATCAAGTGGTGCACTAACTCCAGTTTTTACATTGGGCACCAAGACATCCCCATTCTCAGCATTAGAAAATGGATATTTGCTGCAACATTTTCCACCGATCTTTTTACTCGGTGAAAAATAAACATTGGGATTCTAGTATTCTACTATCAGGGTAAAGTAAAACAACAGAGGTAAGCAGATTAGCGTAATTAGTAATTACTGTTAAAAATACTACAGATCTTCATTTCAAATGTTAATCTTATATTTCAGTTTAGGCCCAAAACAAAGGCAATATAAACCACTCTAATGTGAAAATTACAGATTTAAATCCAGATTATTGGTTACTGAAACAGATCATTTCAACTAGCGACGCACATTATAAAAGTACCTATCTCCATGAAATGCATAGATGCTGACCAGCAAAGAAAGGTAATTAGATAAAAAAAAAAGTTCAACACAACCTTCTAATTGCCAAAGTTTCTTTTTTATCAAATTCATTGGCAATAAAGAATATTGAATGCTTGATCAGGACTAAATCAAACCAGTTTAACTCGGCAATTGCATTGTTCTTTAAAATATATCCAAATGTCATTCATCAACTATAGTTATTAGACCATTAAAGAGGACTTACTTGTAGCTCCTCTGAGCATTTAACTTTGGGTGGAGGAGGAAGAAATTTATCCAATGGATCTTCAGATTTATGCTCATCTTGATCTGCTTCTCCAAGCTCTGCATCATCAGGTCTAATCACATCGTCATTATTCACGGTATCAGATTTCAATGTCTCTGAAAATTGGGGAGTGTTAGCTTGATTGTTAGGTGTCAAAACTTGTGCTGTTCCTGATGGTGTTCTATCTAGCAAATCGCCTGCAGAAAAAATTTACGTTGGGAAGTAAAATAAACATAAACAATTTACCTAAGATCCCGTTTGTTACAATTTTTTTGTGAAAAAAATCACTTTTTCTAAACAAAACAATGGCCTTTGGAAGTCCATATATTTGTCACAAATTAAAAAGAGTAAATTTGTAGTAATGAAATTGAACAAATACATCAAAGCAATTGCAGCTTCTGAAAATTGAACTTACCATTGGTTACATGATGTTGGTCCCCAAACATAACTCTACCACTACCATCTATCTCTCCCTCCTGCAACAAAAACCAACTAACACCCATTACCTTTCATTGTATAATCTAACTAAACCTATGTTTGGTTCCACATTCAGAGCAACCATAAATGATTCAAGAGGTGTAAAATTGATTTTGACATGTATGGCTGCTCTCAAGTACAATTGATAGTGCCTCCAAAATTGATTCTAACTTGAAGCTAGAATTTTTAGCTTAAATTTATAGCTCAACTCTCCAAACATATATCATTTCATACTAACTTACTTTTAAGTAAAATCAATTAATTCAAAATCAATTTTTATCACAGCAGAATCAAAGAGAATGCTCAATGAGAAAGGAAGAAAAAAAAAACTACCTCAGGTTCAGGTGACATTGCTACTTCATCGTGACCATAATCAACTATTGTAAGCGTGGCACTCTTACTAATCTTCAATTCCACCCGTTGTTGCTCTTGCACCGGCGAAAACAATCTATTCGGAGTAAAACCCTCTCCGGTAACTTCGTTTCCGGAATCAGCAACGGTCATTTTATCCGTATCTGCAGTCAAATCTTCCTCCGCAGCGTGTTCAGCGGCGGCGTCATCTTGATCCTCCTGGTGATTCACGTCTTCTTCTTCTTCGGCGTCTTCCATATCGTCGTCGCTGTTGTCGTTGTACATGGATAACAAAGCGATTCCTTCCGATTGTTTCTTCTTTGATGCCATTGAAGGGGCTAGGGTTTTGAAATTGTTGAATAGGGTTTTCTAGAAGAGATGAAATTCGGAGAAGGATAAGTGTTGATGTTTAACGATTGGGGAAAATTAGTTATGGATTTTGGAGAGAATGAAAATAGGAGAAAACGCAGGAAAATTTGATTTGGAAGTGAAAACGCAAACTTGAAGCAGAAAAAGAATCAAGACGGAAGAAGAACGATGTGAAAAAGGGAGAGAGAAAAATAACGAACAAAACATATGGTCTTCTCTTTAAAAAAAAAAAAAATCCTCTTGTAATTTTATTTTTTTTTGTAGGGGAGTTTCTTTGGTTACATGAGAGAGAAAGGAGAAAAGAAAAACTTGGTCCTAATAAAAGACACTCTTATAGCATTAGCTGGTAAAGCTGAGGATAGACATGATAATGATTGATCACAAGAGACTTTGAATGATTAACACCTAGTTTTACAAGGATATCTGTGCAAGAGTTTCCTTCTCGAAAAATATGATGAATGAAAATATCTCACTCCTTATCCAAATATATCCGAATTTGTTCCAAGAGGTTCGCATAGTGATGAAGTCTCGACACTAAGTGCACTACATGAAGAGAGTCTTGTAAATATCTATAATTTTGTTTTTAATCCCATAACATTTTTAGAGACAAAATATTCTCAAGAAAAATTTTACAAACGTTGATGCAAAATCTTATAGAGACTAAAAAAGTTGACCGAAAATTATACAAGAATTAAAAAATGTGATTTTTTT
>Ga0315914_1001862_pt1 | contig 32124 bp, 16 predicted proteins | sample MpolenodulesMG_FD_203920 | JGI IMG/M metagenome (GOLD analysis project Ga0315914, IMG submission 203920) | Medicago polymorpha root nodule microbial communities from Los Angeles, California, United States - elongated nodules | ecosystem: Host-associated > Plants > Roots > Nodule | place: USA...
GGGCATTTGAAGCACAATTTATCTTAATCTTAGCATTAAATGAGGTTAGGTGCTCATATTGGTAGGTCTTACCATAATGTACTTTCATGGTTGAAAAGTGGAATCGTCTCAGGATGGGATCTTAATCAATTCCACTAAAAAAGGGAAGTAGTGGAGTATATTTCTCATATCTTTTTCTTAACGGATAGTCTCTTGAGAAGACCTTAATTTCTACTATAAAGTTGATGTTGATATTATAGTTGTTATATTAAAAATGTGATCAAGATCCTTTCCTCTTGTGTCTATCAACTTCAGTTATCCGTGCCTTAAGTCTCATAATATGTGGATGCATCTCGTTCATGCAAAACGATGTAGGACTACGAGTCTTACACCTTCGTAAAGGTGAATGACTTTGTGCGTTGTGGCGTCGTTGGAGCAGTATGCGACTTATGTTTTGTCGTCATCGACGTAATAGTGTGTGATTGCGATTATTTTGTTGCTTGTGTGTTGAGGAAACGCGGTGATGCATCAATGAAGGAAAATTTCTTCTCTTAGGCGATCCCTAGGAGTCGAGATATTCTGTTGTTGTGAAGGTTCTCAACCCTTCTGTTGTTGGCCGGATCACGTTAAATATCTTGATTCTAAGAGTTTACTTGTGAAATTTAGCTCCTGGTGCGAGCCATGATAAGGTTTCTTGATGCCTACTTATTATATTTACCAAGACCCTATGATGGACACTAACAGTCCTTTATGAACGGACGAGGTGTACCTCTTAAGCATGGTGTATGTTTCCTTTGCAGTGATTGAGCTCATCGCTGCTGGTTGTATGCTACTATGCTTCGTTTCCAAGCGACGGGGTATGTGTTTTCAAAAGACACTCCAATGCTCAAGTAAGTGCTACCGGGTAACAAAGTAAGTGAGGTGTATAATGCATAATCATACATGGGGGCATGACCCTTATTTATAGTTATGTATCTAGTGTTAAGCTTCTCGATTGTTGCAAACTTATCTCTTGTGATTCAACGTAGTTTGTTCAAGGTAACTGAATTAGATATATGTGGAATGCCTATCTGATTCAAATTAGGTTCATGTAAATATGAATGATCTGGTAGCTATCCAGAAGCTGGTTATCATTAGAGTGGGGGAGCGCGTCAATGCTCAATTTATTTTCTCGGTAGGAACGAGGTAGTTCCTGAGTCATCTTAAAAGGTTTTCTTTTTTCTCATGTTATATGTCGCCCCGAGGTGCAGTGTCTCATACATTGATGCAAGAGGTAAGATCATGTGCTGCACTAGAAGACAATGTGCTTACTTCAATGGACTTAAAACTGACTCGTTTATTAAGCCTTCATATTTTATGTTTAATGGAGTTTACAAAAAAGAACAAGGATAAGTGACATATCATAATTGTGACAATTTGCTAAAAAGTTTTCTCATAGAGATAACAAACCAACCGAGTGAATATGATTTTGGGCTGTCTCTCAATATACTTTATTGAATAAAAGAGAAAATAAGAGACATATGGATAAATCGCGTGTTTCAACTACCCAAATGTTTTATCACATAGACTTTCCACATATCAACATTAATTACAATAAAATACTTTTTTTGACGTGAACTAGCATTTTTCTGCAGGAGATTAATCACTCGAATTGAGCAAGGGAATATGCTAAAATACAAGAGAATATTGTAAAAAAGAAAAGAACATAGAAGAATATACTATTCCAATATTTACGGTACTATACTATAATGATTATTATTTTTTAATAATGTTAGTGATTTTTATTTTTTTAACAAATAGTATACAGTAGTGATTATTTCTATCAACAAAATAAAATTACATTATCTTGACATAAGTACATTATTTTGTCCTCTTTTCTTAAATTTTTAACTGCATTTAATTACCTATTAATGATTTTGTCCAGCGATTCATCTAATAAAGTTGCGGTTTTTCACTTATCCCTACCGCAAACAACAGTACTCAAACTCCTCCACCACTCCCACTCCGCCACACTCAAGTCTGTTCAATTTCCCCAATTTTTCAAACCCTTTTTACTCCGTTTCGTTGATTTTGGGGCTTCAAAATGGAGAATCTTAATTTAGCCCTTGTTTCTTCCCCAAAACCTTTGCTTTTGGGACATTCCTCCACAAAAAATCTCTTCACAATAGGAAAGCCTTTCACTTTTGGGAGATTTACTGTTTCTGCTAACTCTTCTTCCTCTCATGTTACCAGGGTTTCTTCTAAATCTCACCAAAATCTAAAATCTGGTATTATTATTATTGTTTGTTGAGAAATTAGTTTTTTTTTTTTGTTTAATGTTGTGAATTTGAGTTTTGCTTACTAGGTTATGAAATAGAGTAATTAGGTTATGATGCAGTTCAATGAAATGTATATTTATTGTATTGAAATTGAAGTTGAATTGGTAGGTATAGTGATGCTGTTGATGTGTTTTGATTTGAACTAAATTACTTGGTGCTTCTGTTTTTTGATTGGAAACTTCAAACAACGTTCTTAAGAGTAAACCACCAAATTCGTCTAACTTTGCAGAGCGCTCTCAAATTGGTCCATACGATTATAAATATTTCAAAAAGTTCTGATGCTGTCATGTTTTACTCGCTTCTTAGAGTATGTTAGGGACTAAATTGATTAGTAAGTGGTTAAATCTAGAGACTAAATTGACAGTATGTTGTTAAACTTTAGGGACATAATTGATAGTAAGTAGTTAAATGTAGGGACTAAAGTGATTTTTTTTTTATTCGAGGAGATAGGGAATAAATTGATAGTAAGTTGTTAAAATTTAGGGACAGAATTGATAGCAAGTGGTTAAATACAGGGACCAACTTGACATTTAAGAGAGTCAGGAACATTTTTGAAATATTCAAAATTTCAGGGACTAATTGAGAGCGCACTACAAAGTCAGGAACATGGTTTACTCAACATTTTCATGAATGATGAAAACATTTTTGCTTTTAGTTGTATTACAACAAAAAACAACTAGTATGTAGTGTCTCTGTAAAGTCTAAATAGGTGTATTGTGAATTTCTGAACAAGTTTGATTGAAGCTGATTGTATTTTGAGTTTAAAATGTATTATGTGTGTGTATTTTTTTCCATTGTTATTTATTAATTATATAATTTTCCCATCTCTTGTTCCGCGATTAATGAAAATTTCCACACAAATTGAATGTATTTCAATGTTTTACACTCATCTCTGAAGAGTCATAAGTAACACATGCTGGGAATACAGTGCAGGGGAAGGTGATAGTGCATAATTTTGCTAGCATTTCTTCTTCAAATAGTCAAGAAACAACATCAGTTGGAGTTAACCCCCAGTTGTCACCACCTCCATCTTCGACTGTGTAATCACACTATTCTTTCTTTCACTTTTTGATTTTCTTGTAGATGTTTTACACCATGTTATATGATTTTGCATATTAGTTATACCTATATATTCATATTCTGATTTATTTGTTCACTACATTTCTAGAGGGTCGCCGCTCTTTTGGATTGGTGTTGGTGTTGGGTTTTCTGCACTATATTCAGTGGTGAGAATCATAATCAAAACTCAGTTTTCCGTATACTGGTGTTAATTTTTTCTTCTTTTTTATTTATTTATGTTCAATACATTAAGGGCTATTTTTTTTTTGACAGGTAGCTTCAAGATTAAAGGTGAGTTCCACTTTATTGCAAGGCTTGGGTGTAAACTGGTTTGTCATTTGAGTTCTACTAACTGTAAGATATTGGGAGCCATATCAAGTGAAGGAGTGGTTTATTGCCAGAGTAAAATGAGCAAGTCTTTTCACCTTTAAATTTTACATGAAGTTGAAAGTTCTGTCAAACCTTCTCTTTTGTGGATTCTTTGTAGAACTGCAAGAGCTAACCGCGTAACTTTTTGAATCCTTTTTATACAATTTCAACATTTGTATTTTAATCGCTTTCAGAAATATGCAATGCAACAAGCTTTCAAGACCATGATGGGCCAGATGAATACACAAAATAATCCATTTGACAGTGGTGCCTTTTCCCCTGGATCTCCTTTCCCCTTTCCAATGCCTACACCACCAGGGCCTGTTGCACCTGCTAATTCTACAAGTACTCAATCTCAAGCATCTTCTGCACGAACTGCATCTCAATCCACTGTCACAGTAGACATACCTGCAACAAAAGTAGAAGCATCCCCAGGCCCAGACATCAATGTTAAAGATGAAGTGGAAGTAAAGAATGAACCCAAAAAATCAGGTAACATACAATCTCTGCTCAGGACTCCCATTTTTTTTCTTGTTGGATGACATGTACTACATGTGCAATTTATAAGTGGTGATTTTGTGTCCACATGTGTCTGTGGTTTTAAGAATTTAGGTAGAAGCTGTGCCCCCTCACACGGGGGCTGCTAATTTACACTCACCTAAAAACATGAAGATAAATTAGCAAGTGCGCACCTTTTCCATTGGCCCAAAAAACCATTCGCCTTTATTATTTATAATGAAGCACGGATACAGACACGGACACCGGACACGACACGGACACTGACACACCAACACAACTAATAATTTGAAAACATCACATAATTCAGTGTAATTACAAGTGTCAGTGTCGGACACGATACGTGTCGGACACCGGGACATGCCTAATTTGAGGAGTGTCCGTGCTTCATTATAACTGGTAAATTGAGGGTTAGTTTTGTCAATTTCATTAAATTATTTACACCCACCTTGCTAATTTACAATCACTTTGTTGATGAACACCTTTATGTTTCAAATAGACAATTATAAACATTAAACAACCCTAATAAACACAACACAACAAACAATTTACAAACACTATTCACCAAATTTCAGTTTGTTTTACTTGAATGCCTGTATTCTTTTTGTTTACATAAAATTAAGAGTGACAACACCGGCTTAAGTGGCTTTACTAGTAAAAAAAAGAGCTTTAGTGGCTTTATAAGCAAAAAAAATAAATGGGCACACCATGTTCAATGAGAACATCCTAAAAGTAAATCCACCCGCCGAGAAATCTTGTTGAATTGAAAAAAAACAGTTACTAATGTTTTTATGTTCAAAAATAAAATTAAATGAAATTTACATAATTACCTTTTATTTAAAACTGGTTTGTAATAGTGGCAAGTGGGCTTTTTGGTCCAATGGATAAGGTGCACACTTGGTGAAAATTATTTTTTTCTTTGGGGTCTTGGACTCTTGGTGACTGTTGTCAATTGGTTCAGCCTACCATAGGATGCTTTACTAGTCTTGCCATGAATACTATCTCGCAGCTTTCTTATTGTTATGAAAATATAATAGCTTTAGTGAGTTTATTACTTGCATGCCAGTATCCTGTGACAAACTAGAGAGTGCTCCCTAAACAGGCATCAACCGTTTTAGTTTGCTGTTGAATGTATAACTAGTCATCATGTGGATTTTGCTTCCATGTTATGCTTGTATTATTTGAGATGATTCATGAGTGTGTGCAAACCTATTATTTTCTCAACCTTGATTGCACACTATCGTGCTGTGTAGTAGTTCCACAGTTTTTTAGCCACTTGTAATGGCAACATACTGTTATGAATTATAACAAACTATGAATTTAAAAAAATTCCTGATGCATATTTTTTTGTTGTTGCAGCTTTTGTAGATGTGTCTCCAGAAGAAACTGTGCAGCAGAATGCTTTTGAAAGATTTAAAGATGTTGACGCATCAAGTTCATTCAAGGAAGCCCGGGCTCCAGCAGAAGTGAGTTTTTAAGATTCTTGTTTTTCCTAAAGATGTTTTGTGATTTGTCTTGTCCTTGATAAGTAATAACAATGTACATTACTGAAGGCTTCTCAAAATGGAGCTCCCTCTAACCAAGGTTTTGGCGATTCTCCGGGTTCTCAATCTGCACGTAAGTAATGTGTCAGTTGAAATTGAAAATATTTACATATCTGCTTTATTACCGGAAAACCCTGTGTAGCATGATTTATCTATTCAAGCTTAATTAATTTCAAGGAAATGCAATGTCACGTCACGATTTAGACCAGCCCTGTTAAATAAATGATTGTTCATGTTGTTATGGTTGCATATATGGATTTAATCTTTCCATAATTGTCGAGTTTATAAAGGATAATGTAAACTTACCATTGTCCTTGTACTTTTGATGATTTGGTCCTGTGATAGGATATAGTTTAGGAGAGTCTCTCATATTCTATCATATTTCTTAAAAGGAGTGTTCTTTCTTTGACATTAAATTCTTGGGTTCCTAACACCCAGATTACAGATTTTCAGTCCCTGGGTTGAAATAATGTCATAAATCAAACATGAGTAATTCCTAGACGAATTGCTTTATTCTCAGATTGACATTATAGGCTGCAATTAATTTATACCATTTTTTGGTTATCATGTAACTCATTGTGTTTATAATATTTGTTCTTTCAAAGTTGTCATAAACGAGCTGCTGTACGGATTGACCAAATGTTCTTAATGTGACCTTGTTTATATTTGGATAGGGAAATCAGTCTTATCGGTGGATGCTTTAGAGAAAATGATGGAGGACCCAACTGTGCAGAAGATGGTTTACCCGTAATATTAGCTTCTTTTATCTTTTAAAAATTATTATCATTTTCCATTTGTAGTTAATGATTATCATTTTTCCATTTGTAGTGAATGAGGATAAGTTTAAACTTTAAGGAAATTCTAGTTTTGAATATATAAAAAAAGGTTCAATAATATTGTACAACTACAAGCATGTTGTTTTGTGACTTTGTCTGACCTTAGAATTGCTGATGACAGTAGTACCAAGTACAAACAGTACCTATGATACTCTACATTAGACTTGGAAGTAGTCTGCATTTTCATATTGAACTACTTCGGAAGTTGTTACCTTTTCCACAAAAACTAATGCTTCTGTTTGAATTCTTCCCTTTCCAATTAACTTCATTTACCTCCAAAATATAGTGTATTAGGTTTACTGCTGCTCTTTTAATTGTTAACCATTGAGTCGAGCTTGTTTGTGCTCTCCCTGGTTCTTATTTTCCCATAATGAACAAATTTCCAATGTGTTTTGCGACACAGTCGCTTGATGAAAATTTATAGATTTGCATGCTTGTTTAATGTTTACATGGTTCAATTTGCTTTCCTTGTTATCCAAAAGAAAGCTCATAATTTTTGGGTACTGTTGCAGCTATTTACCTGAGGAGATGAGGAACCCTTCTACCTTCAAATGTAATTCTCTCAACAATTTTCTTGCCTCTGGTTCTACGCAATGTTAATCAAAGTTTTAAGATTCATTATAATGTGTAGGCCATGATTTTATTAGTTTAGTACGTTCGTGGAAGTAACTAATGCATGACCACATTTGAGCTTACTCATTGTTACTTACATGTACAATACTGTCTGTATACTGCAAATTTATATGGGTGTCTTTTCAATCTTTACCAGTACCATATAATATAATGGAAGCTTTTCTGTATGTTGTTTACATTAAGTTTGTTGATCAGAACTTAAATGTCGTGTTTGTCTCTTTCAACCGGTAGATTGTTAATTTTCACATGACATGTTAATGAGTTTGGCAAATGGATAGTTAATGTACTGTTGCTGCTTTTAATAGGGATGCTGCAGAATCCAGAGTATCGTCTACAACTTGAAGAAATGCTGTAAGTTCCTTGTATTGCATTTTCAGAGCCTTTTTTTCTCCATCAATGTTCTTATGCTCCATGATTCAAATTATTATTACTTGTAAGAATAATAAGATTTTGTTTGCTTTTAAGAAACCTTTTCTGTTTTCACTTTTAATTACAAACATGTTGTCTTGTCTTACCTCTACTTCTATTTTCAAAGATTTGTCTGCAAATAAAAAAAATAAAAGCTTCACTTGCAATTCTTTGAAAACACAAAATAAAGCGAAAAGGTGGTACGTAGGTAAATAAAAGTGAAAATAACAAATGAAAAGGCCCTAAGCTTTTGGCGAAGTATTGGATTGTCTGACACTTCTACAAAAACTATTTTCTCTGGTGAATGGAAAAATTCTCTAAGGCAGGATACTGTACTCTATTTAAAGTCATCATTTCCTTCTCTTTTAAACTGGCTGTCAGGCATTCAGACACTCACAATACACTGGTTACAGTTATTAGCCTCTCATTTGGTGAAATTATGAACTAATAGTTAAATTGGTAGTCCTGGAGGAATTGACCATTCTTATGCATTTCTACAATAACCTTCCATGTAATCTAACCTAAGAGAGGGGGGAATGCATGTATTTAGATCTGATGTAGCAGAAAAATGTAAACTTATTTGTTATTTCTCTCTCAAGTGTCATTCTATATGCTGCAGTTGGATAAATCGATGCATTTTTCAGTAATATATTGGTATATAGTATTCTTTGGCTTATAGAGATTCATACATCCTCTCTTTCTCCTACATCTTTGGTTTCAGAAACAAGATGGGTGGAGGCACTGAATGGGACAGTCGAATGATGGACACCTTAAAAAATTTCGACCTTAATAGTCCTGATGTTAAACAACAATTTGGTAAGTTTTATTGTTATTTACCTCACATTTTACAAGACATGTCTTTTTTGAGAGGTGGATCAATTTGTCCATGCTTTAGGTATGAATCTTTCCACATTCTCCTTTCATATTTTCTAACATTTTACATTTTCTCTTCATCAGATCAAATTGGACTTTCTCCGGAAGAAGTTATTTCAAAGATTATGGCCAATCCTGATGTTGCCAGGGCTTTTCAAAATCCTAGAGTTCAAGCCGCTATCATGGATGTATGTCTAATTTAAGTTTTTGATTAATATTTCATATCAAATCTCTGAATGCTTGTAACTAAAAAATAAAAAATCTCTGAATGCTTCTTGTTTTGGTTCCAGTGTTCGCAGAATCCAATGAATATTGCAAAATACCAAAATGATAAGGAGGTATGATGATACTTATTTGACTTCAATATGTCTTTAGCCCCCTGTATGTTGAATCTGACATTTGCGTTTTCCTCTTTATATTTCAGGTCATGGATGTCTTCAACAAAATATCTGAGCTCTTCCCCGGGGTGTCAGGCCAGCCTTGATTAATTTGTTTGTTGGTCAACTTTAGTTATTTGCGCCTGTAGTGACGAGCAATGAGATTAGCTAGCTGTGTCTCGCCATAAGGGAATTTGGAAAACTCTTCTGCTCATGACTGTATACTACAGGCTCATGGTTGCAGCTCCATTGTGACATACAGATAATAATAACTGTGGCTTAGTCTAAGTTGTCATAGTTGAATTTTTGTTTTATTTTGCCAAAATAGTTGAGATTGTATATTTGATATTTGATATTTTTATTTTTGAGGCATTGCATCTGCAGTAAGATTTTCATCTCTACTTGTGCCGAGTTCCTAAAATTCGCTAATTTGTACTTCAGTTTTAAGGTACCTTAAAAAATGATTGCAAACGGTTCATATGATCTTTCATAAGCATATGCTGCATGAACTTGAACTACTATTGAACAAGTGACTTAAAATAATCAAGGGTTATTCGTTGAACAACTGCAATCTCAATATTTTTGTTTACTCTAACTTTGAATTTTGACTACATTGTATTTCAAAAGCAAGTCCTGGTTACCAAGAACATGTGTTACATGTTGCTAAATTCAATTAATGATATATGAATTTGTGTAGACATTTTTGTTTATGACAGTAAGCCCCTTTCTATTTTTTAATCAGCAGTTCGCAATACAACAAATATGTGACAATTGCACAGATTTAATTTAAATTCCCACAGAAAAGAATAAGGGAGAAGCAGAAAATGTTATGTGGATGACATTGACTGAACTGTGGTTAAATTGCCATATCATACATTATTTATTTATTTTTACTCAAAAAAGGGTGTTTCAGAATTGAAGATAGTAACATAGTGGGGTCCAGCTGGATCAGACAAAACAACAAATGACCCTTCATTCATTGGACCCGTGTTTTACTGCCTGCCCGCCCTACCCGTGCTCTGCCTCTCAAAATTTGAATGCTCTTTGCCTCTTTCTCTCTCATTTCATCACAAAAAGTTCCAATCTTTTGCCCCTTTTTGCAATTCAAATCTCATCTTTCTTTCTCTCATGAACCCACTACTGTGACCCTTCATTTTTCTTCATCTTTCTCTACCTTAATTCAATAGGCCAAACCAAAACACATCATTTCATGGGTACATGTTTGAGTAAGAAGAAGAATTCTTCAACTACCACATCCACCTCCTCTCTTGCTGAAATCAAGTCAGCCATTGCAACATCTGTTGAGTTTGAATGGAAGAACAAGAATCATTCTTCTCATAATGGTATCACAATGTCCAAACCAAAAGTAGAAACTCAACCACAAGTGAAGCTGAAGAAAGCACTAGAAAAACATGATGATGATTCAGTAGAAAAACATAAAGGGCAAGTTAAAAAAGAGATTTTTATCATCAAACACAGAAAGAGCCATGATGAAAGTGAGAAAAATTCTAGTATTGAAGGAGCTGAGTTAATGGGTATGAGAACTTCAAGCTGTACTAAAGAAGATGTAGATGCAATTCTTATACATTGTGGGAGACTCAGCAGAAATTCTTCAGGTAAAGCTTCTTCTTTTAGAGAGCATAGGAGAAGGCTTTCGGGTTCAAATAGAACTAGAAGTAATGATTTTGATCATTGTGACAATGATACAATTTTTTCCTCTGAGAAGGACCAAAAGATTAGTGATTTGTATGATGATGATTGGAAGGAACCTGCAGAGAAACTGTACAGGAATAGAAGAAGAACACCAAGCAGGGAAAGAGAGCAGCGACAACGTTCAAGTAGCCGAGAGAGGAGAGTTAGTATATCACCTGTGAGAAGATCTTCAGATACCACCACACAACTCACTGCAAGAAACAACACCAGCACTAATTCTATGCCTAGAAAAATGGTATCTGTTCCTGCTACTGTTACATCCCTTGTAATGGATAAAAGTAATAATAATGGTTGTGAAGGTGGAGAATATGCAGCAGGTACAATTGGTGTGAAGAGGATTACAGTTAGGAGAAATGTTGGTTCGCCGCGTTCTCAATCTCCTGCAAGAGCAAATGGGAATGGAACAAGTCAGTCATCACTTAGCCGCAGCTCCTCGAGGAAAGCCGAAGATTCACCGTACAGAAGAAATCCACTGAATGAGCTTGAACAAAACTCCCTTGCTATTCCACATTCAACAGCCAACAATAACAGCAGCAGGGCGCAAAGCAGACCCAAAAAGGAAATTGAAAGAGAAGCTAATAAGGTATCAACTCTGTGCATGCTTGTATTCAATTTTGAGAGACAGAATTGATTATGAATATATGAATCTGATTTTGACATGTCTCAAGAATTGCTTTTACCTTTGAAGTGGCTTTTAACTTGAAACTGACATTTGAAGTTTTTGCCTTAAAACGTCATTTTTAGATGCAAATTTAGTATTAAGTCCACTTTTACGCAAATGTATAGTTGTATACAAACATAAATCATTCTACTTTCAACTTAGTTTTAACTAAAATCAGTTCATTCAAAATCATTATTTTGTGTGTAAAACCAAACACATACTTGATAACATTTGGTTTATAATTTATTAGCTTGGAAGAATCGAGCTTTTTTGATTAGTAATTTGTTCTATTTATATATGTGACTGATGTAATAGTTTTTCCCCTTTCTACTACAGATACCAAATGCCAGCAGAATTACAGTGGATAAGGTTGAGGATGTGAGTTGCAAGACAAAGCTACAAGATGAAGATGTCAAAGTGATGTCTTCAGTGACTGATAATGTTGTTGTTAAGACAGTGGTGCCACCAGTGGTTGAAAACCTAAAACCCCGGACATCAACAAGAAGCAGATCTTCGAGGCGATCACGAGACTTAGAGTTAGACCACGACCCTGAAGATCTTTTGATCCCTCCACAATCCTACACCTCACTACTTCTTCAAGATATCCAGAACTTCCATCAAAACAACACACCGCCACCACCATCACCGCCACCTGTTTCTCTCCCAGCTTGTGTTGCTAGAGCTTGCTCTATCGTCGAAGCTGTTGCTAATTTCAATTCCAATAGCAGCTCAAATTTGTCTGGTGTAGAGGACAGGAGAAATCCACCAGGTTTTCAGTCTATTAGGAATGAATATAATGTTTCATCGGGTACTAGCAACAGTTACGGGAAGAGGGTGGCAGATAACAAGGATACAGATGTAGAGTATGAATTAATTGTTTATGATGATATGATCGAACCGAGCTTACATAAGTTCGAGACAACGAATACGGGTGGTTCAAACATGGAGGAGCAAGAGTCTTCAGAAAGCAACAGCTTAACTGTCAGTAGTGCGAAACATCGGCGGGGCATTTCTTCTTCTTCTTGGGAACCCAGTTCTTCTGATTCAAAAGATTGCTGGACTGCTAGATTGAACAACTGCAAAGAGGAGGATAAGAAAAGTCCATTAGGCATGGAAAGAAAGGTGTCTTCTGTAGCGAGACGAGCAAATATAGATGGAGCAAAGAAGAAATCGAACAGCAAAAGGAGGGAGTGTGATCATCAGCATGACAATGAAACAGGGCGTGGCAGGCTTGGTGCCAATAATGTTCCTCACATGAAACAAGTTGTCACAGCAGTTGCATCCACATAAATGAATTCACCTTCATCTTTTGTCATTAATAGTCCCATGAGTGACATTCCTTCTGTTTGGTGTTGCACACTCTGCAACCAGTTTTCATTTAATTAAGGTCTATGTGAATATTCTATGTCGTTCCTATTTCACTTGTAACAACATTATGTTTCATTATTTCATCAAATAAAAAATGCATAAAAAGTATCAGTTACTTTCAGTTCCATTTGTAATTAACTCGGACACTTGAGAGGCGGGAGGGAATGGAAAGACAACAAAACAGTGTGGCCTTTCCGAACTCCATAAAAGCAATAAGAATTAGGAAGAAATTGTCACGGGCAAGGGGTAAATTCAGCTAATTACAGATTGGAAGGATAAGTGGAAAAAAATAATTATTCACATCCTAATTGATGTACATAAACTTTGCAAATTAAGTACATAAACTTTCTAATTTAATTTTTTTGCTGCCCAAGGTATCTGCAGTCGAAAGTTAGGGACTACTACAGCTGCATAGATTAGATTCATTTAAATAGTTGACCTCTTTCAATAGTCAATATGTGATATTCCATATGCACCAACTAGATATCAAACCCAAAACTTAAGAACCTAATTATCCAATCGTGTATAATATACATAAATTAAGCTTATAAGAATAGTGTAGCTTCCTTCAAAAAAATAATAAAAGAATAGAGTAGTGTAGTGTAGTTTGTTAGATTATATATACAACAATGGCTGTGTAGCACCCTAATTGCAGATACGATTTCTGCATGCTTGTTGCTGTAAATCCAATAATAATAATGTAAAAAGAAATCATCTTTTGGATTCACAAACAAATCCATTATGTATCACAAACTTGGCATTGATCCGAGATGTATATTTCATTCGTGTGATCAACAATTCACCATATACAAAACTTGCCATAAACAAGTCCCAATCTATACATTATTATTCAGTCATAGTATTAATGTAACAGTAAAGTCATATTTTTATCGTACAGTTAAGTCCTATAGTACAAAGAATAAATTTTCTATGGAAACAATATTTCCCTTGTATAAGGCTTGTGTTCAACTCTGGTAACTTCCAATTTTCTGCTATATATTGTGCAGGAAGAGGCTCGAAGCCTGAATTAACAACTAATCAAAATTGTATTTACACTGTCAAGCCTGATAGCAAGTGCTCAAGATCACATATCAATCAAGCTTCTCTCTATGCCCAAAAGCAATTTGAGTCCGTGGCAACTTTTTCGTCTGGAAGATCACGTATCAATCAAACTTCTCTCCATGCCCAAAAGCACTTGCATTCCCAATTTGAGTTTGTGCCAATTTTTTCGTTTGCTTGGGTTGAAAGAACCAGTAGAAAACCGACTTTATAATTCATTCTGAAGTTAACCATATATATTGCAGTTACAGTAATAATGGTTCCAAAAAGTTGTACAGGTGAGAAGGTCTTACCACAATAGAAACATGAACTGAGCTTAGTCAAGCTACCTGAAGTGTATCACAAACGCAATGTCAATAACCATATGCTGCCACAAAAACATGATAGTAAAGTTTTGAACTAAGCTTGTAGACAGTTCTTAAACCATGATATACCTTCCACACTTCTTTCCTCTTTCCTTATACAATTAGATATTTTTGAAAAACAATAATAATATATGAATGTTAAGACATCTGCTGAAATAAATATTTATGGAACTATAATCCGGATCCATAAAACCGAGTTCAACATATATTGGCATATTTTCTGGTTTAAGAATGTAATGCAAAGAGCTGTGTGTAAATTTAAATAAATATTATGAAAAACAACTATAATTTTGTACATTTATAAATACATCTTGCTTTTTGAATTGAAAAAAGAATGCCAATCACTCAGTTCAATTTCATAATTAAATTATCAAACAGTGGAGTCAACAAGATTTGATGCGCACAATGGTGAATCAATAAACTGGGGAATGGATTGTACCTGTTGTGTTAGGGCTTTTGGATGTATAGCTGTCTAGTGATCCAACCCTCTATCAACCATCATCATTCTAATTCTCTCCGTATCCTCTAATCTACCTGCCTTTTCATAGATCTTCATAAGAAGTACAAAATTATGTTCATTGTCTGGCTCTAATTCAAAAAGCTTGTTTGCAGAAATCTCCCCTATAGTTACATTTCCATGCAAAAAGCATGCATATAATAAAGCTCCCCACAGAGTTGGACCAACCGCCTCAGAGTCCATTCTAACTATAATGCTATAAGCCTTTTCGACCAATCCTGCTCTACCATATAGGTTAACCATACAACCATAATGCTCCATAATTGGTTTTATTTTATACTTTTCACACATCAAGGCAAACAGTCTCTCTCCATCATTCATCAAACCTAAATGGGCACAAGCTGATAACAATGAAACAAATGTTATTTTATCAGGCACTTCACCAGCTTCCTCCATTTTCTCAAAATAAGTGATAGCTTCCGGGTGTTTACAATGAGCAGATATTATGGAATTCCAAGAAACAACATCCCTTTCTGGCATCAGATTGAATATTGAACGCGCCTTATCCAACCTTTGATGCTTGGAGTACACAACGATCAAGGAATTAGCAATAGACAAGTTCCACTCAACACCTTGCCGGATCACCCATCCATGAATTTGGACCCCAAAATCTAATGACGACACACTAGTAAGAATCGTGGATATAGAAAAATAGTCAGGTTTTTCCCCTTTCAAAACCATTTGCCGAAAAATATTGATTGCCTCAACTTCAAGACCATGACGAACATAACCCGTGAGCATTGAGTTCCACGAAACCGAGTCTCTAAAAGGTATTTTATTAAAAATCTTTCTCGCCTTCACAATATCACCACATTTAGAATACATATCAACAAGTGCATTAAGCACAAACCCATCATCCCAAAACCCACAACGCACCACATGGCGATGCACCTCTTCCCCAACTCCCACCAACCCAATTCCACCACAAACTTTAAGAACCCGAGGAAACGTGAAAATATCCGGTTCAACACCCTCTTCCACCATTTGAAAATAAAGTGCAATAGCATCATGATAAAGACCCATCTCCGCATATCCAGATATCAACGAATTCCACGGAAACGCATACATATCCCTCTTAGTCATTTGATCAAACAAGTCATGTGCATCATCCATATACCCAAATGAAGCATACAACCTAACAAGTTTAGAACTTATACCAACATTTTTATACAAAAGGGATTCTGGGATAAGTCGGTGAAGCCGGATACCATGATGAATGGCTCCAAAACGGTAACAAGTTTCTAACAAAGAAGCATAAATTTCAAGGTCAATTTTGATGCCTTTCTCCAATGAAGCTTCAAGGTCATTGAGAACTTGTTCAATTGCTTGAAATTTGGTTTGTGGGTATTGTTGTTGGTGGATTAGAAGTGGTGTTGGTTTTGGTTTTGGGTATGAAAAAGTGTTTTTTGATTTTTGGGTATCCCATTTTCGCAATTTCTTGAGTTTCTTGTTGTCAGTGTTCTTCTTGGCTGTGTAGACGAGTGACAATATAGTAATTGAACTGCACTCTGGGTCATTGTTAGAGGTGAAAGAGTAGCAGCGAGTAGTGGTGGTTACGGTGGTGAGAGGAGTAGAGTACCACAACGACGCCATGGCCACGACGGAGGTGAGTGGACGTTTGATACCGGAAAATAAACTGTGGTGGTTATAACTGCCAAATGCACCGTATTTTACTACTATATTTTTTATTCAGCTGTTTTTTTTTTACATAAGTAATAGTATTTTTTTTCTCTAAATATATTGTTGTGTGTGTTTTGTTTGAAGTTGAGATTGAACACTACCTTCAATCATAATCATTCCATATCCTCTATCTCAACCAAAAAATTGTTACATTGGAATGAAAACCAAAACAAACGGAGGACCGGTCCAATGTATTTGTAGGTTTAAAACGAAACATAAAAATTACGAATTTTATATGTGTAATTTTATTTATGGTATGTCAAACACTAAATATAGGTATCTCTTATAGTTAGCGTTTGAACATTGAACGGAAGGTTAACACAAAAAAAAAAAACTACATTTGAGATCAAACTTGCAACATGAACTACAAGTTTACAACTCTCTATTAAACTATCAAGCTAGAGGCAAAAATGTTTAAAGAATTTGATTCCTAGAAATATATTTAAAGGGAAAAAATTCGGGAGCCTAATATAAAGCCTAAAAAATTTGGGAGCCTAAAGACCTTACTTTAGTGGCAGCCCCGTTAGACAGACGCTGAATAGACTTTTTTTGGTAGAACAATTTTTTTTTTTAGAAAAACCAATATAGATTTTGAATATGTTAAGTAAAGTCTCATGGCAAAACAATGTGATGGATTTTTTTTTTTTTGTTAAGATAGAAAATACTAATGAAGATATATAATTAGTAAGTCATGAAATTAACGACTTTTAACCTATCGTGAGCCGAGTAAAATATCTAACAACAAGTCTCTTACTTTACGTCATAATGACGAAATTGATCACGCACAACTCTGATGAATTGTGTCACATATATTTAATCTCTCAAGGGTCAACTGATGATATAGCGTAACTCCAATGAACTGTATTACACCTAAGGGACGAAGTTTCTCCCTTAACACCAATCACTTGAAGTCAAGAGAATCACATGATGGAAGTCGGTCGAACTCGTCTAATTTCATCTACCATCAACAAGCTTGAAAACATACCCAAAAAAATGATTAATATGTTTCGGCAAATATAATCCAAAACACATAAGTAATCCAAAAAAAAATAAAAAATCATCAAACCACAAATATTTGAGAAATTGTATACAAACTCTTGTGTAGTTGTGCAAAACGTCTCTAATTTAAAAAAAATCGATGAAATTTAGTTGAAAATTGACACAATAAGAAACGAGAGAAAGTGATTGAGTAATGAATATATAAGTGTTTTTATTTAGGGAAATGCTAACATATGATCTTGTGACACATGTTAAGGTAGCAAAGATAGAAATTACGCGTTGAAAATTATATCAATTTATTTCTCACAAAATTGAATTTAATGTTTCTCAATAAATATTTGCTCTTTATTGAAAACATAACATATGCAGGGGCCGAGGTTTGAACCCCGGACACTCCACTTCTCCACAATTAAATTGTGTGAGCTCTAGCCACTAGGTTATTTGACAACAAAAAAACATAACATATGGTCCCGTGAGCATAGCTTAGTTGATAGGACAATGCATTATTATATGCAGGGGCCGGGGTTTGAACCCCGGACACCCCACTTATTCACCTTATAAGGTGAATTCTAGCCACTAGGCTACCTGACCCAAAAAAAGAAGGAAAACATAACATATGCCCTTAAGACACATGTTAGCATACCGCTAAATGAGGCAAAAATGGAAATATGGAGGGCGCGTGAGAACAATGTAAGTGTAGGAAAAGAGTTACTATATTTGTTTCGTGTTTGTTTTGTTATAAAGCTCAGTGAAAAAAGCCCAAAACAAATCACGTATCGTATGTAACCCTAGTGTTTTTCTCATGCATAACTCATTCTAACCCTAACCCTAGTGTTTTTTGTTGGGTCACTGGGGGAGCCAGGGGGACCGCCCACATCGAGGCTACAACAACCGCACAAGTAAGAGAGACGCCGCACTCTTACCCAAAACCTTAAGGCATGGGTTTATGGGTCCTCTTACTTATAAGGTGTTCAACCTTTACTCTTTTATCCGATGTGGGCAAAAGAAATGGATATCAACGATGAAGTTCATGACATCAAGGATGGAGTTCGTGATCCCGTGTTAGGGGTGGCAGAGGGGGACGTCCAGAATGGAGGGAACAGAGGCCCTCAAAGTGGAGTCAAGGCATCAAATGTTCCCTTCGTAATCACACCAGAAATGAGGGAGAAGTTTCCTCATCATCCCATCGTATTCTCACTAGAATCGAAAAAGGCGTTTACTCGTTATTGGTTAGAGAAGGGTATGGAGGGTGGGATTGCACCATCAGCCGCCGATTTTCAAAGTTATGAACTTTATTCAATTTTCAACGTAGCTCTAGATTGTTTCAACAAAGGTTTGGCACATCGCGCCTCCATTTCTGCTGCTACTGTTGCTGAGTGAGTATTAGACTATGAGTTGTGTTATTTGAACATCCATATATGTGACAACTTTTGTGACAACCAAAATTTTACAAAGGAAATGAGATATTGACACAAAAACCAAAGCAATAGAGAGAGAAAGTAAAAAGGTAATGTGACTATGAGAGAGAAAGTTGTCACAAAAGTTGTCAAAAATAGTTGTTCCAATATCATTTCTCTTAGACTATTGATTATGTTCTTGTTATTTGGCCCTTGGCCTCGTTGTATTATATTCATGTGCTTATAAATAGTATTGTATACTCATTATGTATTATATTAATCTGCTTATTAGACTCAATTATTATAATTTTTTATTTTTGATCATGTTGACAAAATTGAATTGGAATTACCGTCTAAATAACTTTGATGTAAATTTCTTGCTTGTGGCACCTAGGCTTCAAAATTACTGATTTGTTTTGTTTTTAAGACACATTTTTTTTTCTTAAATACACAATTAGATTTGCATGTATAATTATTATGATTATTGAATTCATGTAACAATTGCCATTTTTTCATTATATAGTATAGGACTGATAAAACTTTGTCTTGTTTAGAGTTTGGATTGGTAGTGACTAGTGAGAGAGAGGAGGCTTTGAGGGTAAATGGAAGAGGAAACTTTGGAGTGTGGTTTCTAATCCCGCAGTTAATCAATCCATTGTCGCATTGGAAAGTCGTTACATTTTTTGGGCACGGATGTGTTAAAGCACCAGAAATTATATAAACTAACACATGATATTTTTCATATGTCCAGTGTGTGTGTGTGTGAGAGAGAGAGCATTTATATATTGATACATGAATCGTATTTTATAAGGAGTGATTGAATGTGTTTAACCCGAAGCAATCACATTTGGACGGACTGAGATTGAGAAACTTAGGAAATGATGTGCTACATTATTGATGGATGCTGCAATGGTACCTTAATCATGCAAGGAAGCTATGCGCCAATCATATTTAATGGCTGGTTTTCGAGTCCTCGTTGCCCTTTTATGGATCCTGCTAGATTTTAGAACTAAGATTTGATTCCTGTCTAACGTAATCCATAAATTGCCACCATGACTTCTCATCCGAAGAGTTTCTACGGGCGCATAGTTTCCTCGTAAGTTTATGGAACCACAATTTTTTGTTCATTTCATTGCCACTTCGCTCTTCCTTGGCATATTTTATTGTATATCCACTCCACTGAAGAGGGCACAACATCTTATTTTACATGTATGTTAAGATTTTTTTCAAGGCACTGAGACTAAACTGAATTATTGCTCATTTATTTATGGTTCTTTCATTACTATATCTTTAAGTTTTCCTAATTTAGATGCATATGTTGTAGATTACAGAAAATCTGGGACACTTACGCAAATGTGATGATTAAGCTCTGACCAGAGATGCTATGATTAGACCAAAATCAATTGTGTATGCCATTTGATTCGCATCTTGATAGGAACCTGATGATCCTATATACTATGATTATGCAGACCGATTCGTGTCATTACATTTTTATGTATTATTATTTATGACTTCTGATCTTTTCATTATTCGTTTTTTTGTGTGTTTCGTATTAGTATTTAAAATAATAATTGTCATTTTCAATGTCTAGTATAGGCTTTGGCCTTGTTTGGAGTTTGAATTGGTAGTAAGAGGGAAGGTTTTGAGGGTAATGGAAGAGGAAACCTGACTGTTATTTGAAGGTTTAAAGAAAATTTTCAAATTCTTCCCATCAGTCATTCTTCAAAAATGCCCTTCTAATTAAGGCGAGAAGTTTTTCTTCAAGTGTTATAATAGTGTTATCTTTCTTTATTGATTTGAAAGAATATATTTGAGGGTAATTTTCAATTTGTAAGTGACAGGTTTCTTGATCCTTGTTTGGTTAATTCTCAATAAGAAGTACCACCTTTCTTTACTCGGTTCAAAAAGAAGAGTTAGTCATCTTAAAGTTTGGATAAAACATTTTCATAAAACATGTTTTTGCTATATTGAAAAAGTTATTAGTTTTCTAAACTTGCCTTCTTCTACCAATGCTGTAAACTTATATACTATGAAATCTGAATCAAAATCATATGTTTCATTCCACCAATAACAACGACCCTTGGGTGTTCGACGAAATTTCAAACCGAGTTTTCAAGAAAAAGGGGTCGCTCACGCAAATGGGCACTCACATTGTGAACTTCTAACCAAACACAAACATCAAAATCAACAACAAGCTCTTTGTGTTTCCATTAGATTGAAAACAACGTCTGTACGTAAATTCACGAGCTCGAGACCCCACTTTCGAAAAACTTATGGATTTATAAAAACCTTCTCAAAGTCATTGCCATTCAAGACCTTATCCTTGCTAACCCCAAAAACCAATCGGTCTCTATTGATTTCCTCTAATCTCTCCCAGAAGCTCCACCTTAACCGCAGTGCCAATGCCTTCCTCCGCAAGTTTCCTCACATCTTCGATATTTATTACGAGCCTTCCAAGCTGCAGCCTTTTTGCAGGTTAACTGATGCTGCTCTTGATGGCTCGCGACAGGAAGCTGAGGCTATTAATGCTTCTTTGCCTTTTGTTGTTAAAAGACTTGTTCGGATATTGTCCATGTTTGTTTCTACAACGTTTTCTCTTAGAGTTGTTTTCGAGGTTTGGAGGGAGCTTGGTCTTGCTGATGATTTTGAGGACTCGGTTATAGGTGCTAATTCTAGTGTTTCTAAACTTTGTGATGTGGATGAACCGAATACTCATTTGTTGAAGCTGGTTGGTGATGTTCCCAACAATGGTTTTAGGGCCGTTGTTGAGGATTGGAGAGCTGTTGAGTGTTGTAAAGAGATGTGCAGTGTTAATAGCATGGAAATGTGGTATAGTTTTAAACAACGGTATCCTCCAAGGATACGGTTGAGCAAGAACTTCAGAGCCAATGTAGTGTCTTTGTAAGGATTAATGAGGTGTATTGTGAATTTCCAAACAAGTATGATTGAATTTGAGTTTAAAATGCATTGTGCATGTGTATTTTTTCCAATGCTATTTTTCATTTGTTATGTAAATGAATTTCCCCTCTTATTTTGTGTTCAATGAACATTTTCCTACAAATTGAATGTATTTCAATGTTTTACACTCATCTTTGAAGATGCATTAATACTACATGCTGGGAATGCAATGCTGGGCAAACTGATAGTGCTTTATTTTGCTAGAATTTCTTTTTCATATCGTCAAGAAACAACATCAGTTGGAGTTTTCACTCAGTTATCACCACCTCCACCTTCAAATGTGTAATCACATTGTTCATTCTTTTACATTGTGATTCTATAGTAGTTTACCATGTTATATGATTGTGAACTACTTGGAAAGAGGCTGTTTTAAATTGTTTTTTTTTATGTTGTTTATTAATTTTGCTTATATATTCTCATTCTCATTTATTTGTTGACAAGATTACATAAAGGCAATTGGCTGTTATGTTGAATTTCATTTCAAGGTCATTTTTAAAAAATAAAAATTTCCACGCGGTCTTTCAACGACTTTTCAATTAGTTTAACCTACTATAGGATACATTTTTTTAACAAATATCCAACAAAGACTAAGCTCATAATAAGATGGTGCCATTTGTTTATACCTAATTGCGAAAAACAATTGATCGATATTTAAAGGAAGATTCTTGGTTTTGGATATTTAAAGGAACGATGATCCAATGATTAGGAATATAAATCGCTCTAGTAGTTGAGAAAATCAGGTTTATAGTTGGATTAAATTAAACGAATCGGAAGTAATTAATGACTTTTAACCTATCGTGAGCTGAGTATATGGTTCTAACGGTTAGTCTCTTACTTTATGTCATAATGATGACACTGTTCACGTGCAACTATGACGAATTGTGTCGCATCATCCCTTCTCTCAAGGACCAACCGATGATATGACGCATCTCTAACGAATTATGTCACACTTGAGGGACATAGTTCCTGCCTCACTTGAAGTAAAAGGGGTTTGCAGTTGAGGAAAGTCAGCCGACCTTGACTAATTTCATCGATCATCAACAAGCTTGAAGTTTAACATATTAAAACAATGAAAAGTAGACAAAAATTAGAAATGTAATCCTATTCGAAATCATATAAATCGAATAAATGACTAATATGTTTTAGCAAATGTAATCCAAAACGCATAAGTAAACAAGAAAAAAAATTCCACCAAACCACGAAGATTTGAGAAAATGCATGCTAACCACTTGAGCAGTTGTCCAAAACATCTATAATTTGAAGAATTTGACGAAACTTAGTTGAAAATTGACACAGTAAGAAATGAGAGAAAGTAATTGAGTAATGCATATAAGTGTTTTTACATAATAATCCTATGGCTATTACTTTTCCTACCCTACGAGGTTCTCAAGCGCCCTATTTTATTTTCACAAAAATGCCCTTCCAAAACTAAAATCCTAAAACTTTCGATATATAAAAGGAAGATCAGAAACTTCCCCCATTTCTACAGTTTTACTTTTACATTTCACTTTCTCTTTCTCCCTTATTCCAAAATCTGAAATCCACAAATTGGTCAAATCTTGGAGTATCTTTTTAATCACAATCATCACATTTGAAGCTTTATCAAACACCAAAGTGAAGGTTAGGTCTCATTTCCTCTGCATGCAAGTGTTTGAGTTCGATTTTTTCTTCCTCTGAGAACTGAATATGTTCGAATTATAAAATCCGAACTATATTGTTGAAGTTCAGATTTTATAATCTGAAGTGTTACCAGTAGATATATATTTTGACAGTTTTGTGAATTTATGTTGATCGTGTGTTACATGATTATGCATGTTACATGTATGGATCATGTTGAGCGCACTAAGGGTGAAAGAACAACAATGCATTCTTTTGTTAGGAGTGAGCATGTGGAGAGGTTGCAAGTGGTGGGGGAGAGATCCCAGGTGTGGCAGGGGCAGGGGCAGGGGAAGGGAACGTCGTGCTGGTGCTGATGGCGAGGGAACATCTTAGGGGAACTATCCTGAGCCACAGTATGAGCCCCAGTTGGAGATGGAGGAGCAAGTGAGGGGTGATGTTGACTATCAGGAGGTGGATGATGATGAGTAGCATGCGCGTGTACAGCCGGAGCTAGAGCCAGAGGAGCTTGATGACTATCCTAGTGGCCCACACGACTTGACTATGCTGACCAAGTACTATGTTCACGTGGCGAGGATGGTGACTGATGGAGTAGCAAGACACTACACCTTTTATTTAATGAAAAATAAATTTCTATGTTGTTTTAATGATTGTAAATTGTTGTTAATTTTTGTCATGTATTATTCTAATCACTGTGAAACTGATGTTAATTTTTTGTTTTTAATTTTTGCAATGGTGTGACAATTTAAAATGTGTAAACAATGGGAAGAAGATAGAGGCGATATATAAACCAAACAGGACTCAGATGTTAGCATAGTGGTTTAAGGATGGCCTGAGAGACACCGGTTTTTTGTGACTGCAGGATATCAACTACAACCAGATTGACCACATGATTTGTTCTGCCTTTGTGGAGGGATGGCACGAGGAGATATCGAGCTTCCATATTTCGTTTGGGGAGATGACAATGACACTTGATGATGTGTCCTTTTTGGTGCATCTCCCCATCAAGGGCGTGCTCTTGCTCACAAAAGTATGCCCATGGCTGATGTTGTTCAGCTGATGATGGAGCTGTTGGGGGTTGATGCGGGCGAGGCATGGACTGAGGTGGAAAAGACAAAAGGTGGACATGCACAGTTTAACTTCTTGAAGGATATTTTCAAGGAGCGTCTTTTGGAGGCACAAGAGGCATACTATGCTAGTTAGTTTGTTGAGATGCAGCAGAAGCGGGACCAGTCTCTCCGCATATATTTTCTTTAGTTGATGGGTATCACGTTCTTCACTGACAAGAGCGCCCACTATGTGGATGTTGCTTATTTGAGGTACTTTAGAGACTTGGAGCTTGTATCTGATTATGCATAGGGAGATGCTGCCCTTGGACACTTGTACATGGAGCTTAACAATGCCTCCCATTATAAGACCAGGCATCTTGCATGATAATTATCTTTGTTGTAGGTATAAATAAATAAATATAATGGACTGCTTGTTTATTCATATGTATGTCATGATTGTTTGTATATTTATATGTTGTTGATTTGGTTGCAGACTTGTGTCTTTCAACACTTCAGGGGTATGGGTATCAAGGACGCATGAGGTGGATATTTGGACGATCAACATCCATGTGCATTGATGTATCTACCACTCAGGGGGTCCGTCTTCACCAGACGAATACATAACACATCTGGATTCGCTGGATCTAGGGAGTGTTATCATGTACCCGTATGTTTAACACTGTGAGGCATGTCCGTATGCATGCGTATATCATTTGGAAGCAATTTTTTACCATATACATGTCTCAGCCAAAAAAACAAGGTTTTGTCTTTCTATACTGATACATTTTGGATTATACAATCCAAATTATTTTATGACATTCCGGATTATATAATCCAAAATGGACATATTTTTATCATTTTTTATGCCAAAGTTAGTAAATTGTTGCCTCGGCGGCTCAGCCCCTTGTTCACCAATAAAATCCCATTTTTTAATGTATGTGTATAGTAAATTGTAAATGATCTTCTACTAGGAAGTAGCTACAATGCAATCTGCTACACTGTCATAGTGTTTGGGGATAATTTGTTCTACACCAAGATGATGTTTTTCGCATGTTGCAATTGTGTAAAATGTTAGTATCATGTGATATCTTCATCATTGCTTGTGTTCTATGTTGTGTTGTACGTATCAATGATTGTTTTCTTTGAATTATTTATTTCTAACTTTTAATTTAGAGCCTATTATCAATTCTTGCGTGGGATATGCTTTTACTCCTCTGAGATACTTACATGATAAGAAGTGTAAAGTACCCTGTGAGGAGGATCTCCCAAAAATTGATAGGAAGTGTTGTAGGACACTCAAAACAGCAGCTCCGATTCTAAATTTGCTCATACACTGACCAAATTACTGTTATCGGCCGAGACAATATTTTACTGCGTTGTGTTTGTGATTTGAAACAGGTCTATTGGTCCATCTCTGGTAGCTATATACAAGGTCTGACAGAAATGTTATGATTAGACTAAAATCAATAGTGCATGCCATTTGATTCGCATCTGATAGGAATCTGCTGATCCTATACACTATGATTATGCAGAGCCGATTGTGCGATTACATTTTTATGTATTCTAATTTATGACTTCTGATCTTCTTCTTTTTTTCTGATCTTTTTTATTATTCATTTTTATGATGTTTGGGGTCCCTAGTGGTGTTGTTTAGTGAAAGCCGATGATGACAAAATTAAATTGGCAATGAGGAAACTTCTAAAGAATGACTGATGTTATTGAGGAAACTTCGAAAGAATGACTGATGTTATTGAGGGTTTTAAGCAAATTTTCAAATTCTTCCCATCTCTTTATAATACTCTCAAACCAAACATCAGTCATTCTTTAAAAATGCTCTTCTAATTAAGGCGAAAAGTTTTTCTTCAAGTATGATAATAGTGTATCTTTCTTGATTGATTTGAAACAGCATATTTGAGGGTAATTTTCAATTTGTAAGTGACGGGTTTCTTGATCCTTGTTTGGATACTGTCCAATCTCAATAAGAAGTACCAATATATATGTTTGAGTATGCCCTTTTTAAGGATGGAGTTGTGTAACTTCCAATTGGCAAAAGACTGATAATGTAAAGATAATGAGAGTGCAAGTAACAAACTTTTGAAGATAATATGTTACAGGGATTATGGTTATTACTTGCAAAAATGGGATTTATTTAGAGTGATTATGGCTGAATCATAAATGTTTTAACTTGGTTTCCAAAATTGGTAGCCGACTTGTGGATTAATGGTAAGTATACTCAATTGACGATTGATGCTTCGGCATACTTTCTCTGGCTTTGGCCTATTTCTAGTTCACTGCTCCAAGTTTTGTTTGTCTAAGTATGGGGATATCCAGAAATGATAACTTAACACATTTTTTTTTACACAATACAGACACTATGGGTAATTGTATAAAAAATTTCCATCATCATTTTTGTCCGTGTCAAAAATTTCCGTCAACATTTTTTGTCCCTAAAATGCTTAAGAAAAATGTCACAGAAACTAAAAAGTGTGATTTTATTTTATAAGGATTAAAAACAAAATTTTGAATATTTATAGAGACCATTTACTTAATTAACTCTTAATATTTTAATTTATGTGGGTTAAACGTGTCAATTCAAAATGTTTTGATCGGTTGCATTCCAAAACTGTTTTTTGGATTGTGAACCCACCATGATTAAACTCATTAAAAATTATGATGCACAAGTATATTACAATTCTCCTTAAAAAAAAAGTATTTTACAATTACATGTCTCGTAAAAAAAATTATACATGTACAAACAGAAGAGATAATCATTTAAGTTTGGATAAAACATTGCTTTATTGAATGAGTTAGTTTTCTAAACTTACCCTCTTCTTCCACTAATCCAATATCGTAATGCTATAAACTTATACGCTCTGAAATCTGAATCAAAATCATCCGTTTCATTCAGCCAATTACAACGACCGTTAGGTGTTTGACGAAATGTCAAACCGAGTTTTCATGAAAAAGAGGTCGCTCACTCAAATGGGCACTCACATTGTGAACTTCTTAACCCAACACAAACATCAAAATCAACAACAAGCACTGTGTGTTTCCATTCGATCGAAAACAACGTCTATCCAATACGTAAATTCACGAGCTCGAGACCCCACTTTCGAGAAACTTATGGATAAATATAAAAACCTTCTCAAAGTCATTGCTGTTCAAGACCTTATCCTTGCTAACCCCAAAAACCAATCAGTCTCTGTTGATTTCCTCTCCAATCTCTCTCAGAAGCTCCACCTTAACCGCGGTGCCACTGCCTTCCTCCGCAAGTTTCCTCACATTTTCGATATTTACTATGAGCCTTCCAAGCTGCAGCCGTTTTGCAGGTTAACTGATGCTGCTCTTGATGTTTCGCGCCTTGAAGCTGAGGCTATTAATGCTTCTTTGCCGCTTGTTGTTGAAAGGCTTGTTCGGATATTGTCTATGTCTGCTTCCAGAATGGTTCCTCTTAGAGCTGTTTTCAAGGTTTGGAGGGAGCTTGGTCTTCCTGATGATTTTGAGGACTCGGTAATAGCTGCTAATTCTAGTGTTTTTCAGCTTTGTGATGCGGATGAACAGAATACTCATTTGTTGAAGCTGGTTGGTGATGTTCCCAGCAGTGGTTTTAGAGCTGCTGTTGAGGATTGGAGGGTTGTCGAGTGTTGTAAAGAGGATTCCGGTGTTAATAGCATGGAAATGCGGTATAGTTTTAAACAACGGTATCCTCCAGGGATGCGGTTGAGCAAGAACTTCAGAGCCAATGTGAAGGAATGGCAGAGTTTGCCTTATATGGGGCCGTATGAGATGGTCAGTGAGAAGAAGAAGACATCTAAGGCTGGAATGATGGCGATGGAGAAGCGAGCGGTGTCCATTGTTCATGAGTTTATGAGTTTAACAGTGGAAAAGATGGTGGAAGTTGAGAAGATAAGCCAATTTAGAAAATGGTTTGGTATTGATTTTAATATAAGGGATCTATTCTTGGATCACCCGGGGATCTTCTATTTGTCGACAAAGGGTAAAAGGCACACGGTTTTCTTGAGGGAAGCTTATGAACGAGGGTGTTTGATACAGCCAAATCCTGTTTATGATGCAAGGAGAAGGCTACTTGATCTTGTTGCTTTAGAACGCCGCGGTTTACCAGCTGTTAATTCTAAGTTGCAGGACAAAAGTTGTGGCAATGAGGTTGAACAAGGGGAAAACATGCAAAAACATGAACCGTTATCATCTTTTGACTAAAGCGTCATTATATTACATCTTTGTCTAGTTTTCATGAATCATGACAACATTGCTTTTTGTTGTACTATAATACAATACAATGCAACTAGTGTGTAGTGTCTTTGTAAAGACTAAAGAGGTGTATTGTGAATTTCCAAACAAGTTTTAATGAAGTTGATTGCATTTTGAGTTTAAAATGCATTATGCGTGTGTATTTTTCCCAATGCTATTTGTCATGTATATCAGTTCCCTTCTCTTATTTTGCGATCAATGAACATATCTGTACAAATTGAATATATTTCAACGTTTTACACTCATCTCTGAAGAGGCATAAGTAATACATGCAGGGAATACAGTGCAGGTGAGGCTGCTAGTGCATAATTTTGCTAGAATTTCTTCTTCAAATAGTCAAGAAACAACACCGGTTGGAGTTAGCCCCCAGTTATTACCTTCTCCACCTTCAACACTGTTATCACACTGTTCTTTCTTTCAAATTTAGATTTTCTTGTAGATGTTTTATACCATGTTATATGATTGTCAACTACTTCTAAGGGAGACGATTATAGCTAGATAATTGATTGATTTGATTTTGTTTTTTTAAAATTTGCTTATATATTCTGATTCTGATTTATTTGTTCACCCTATTTCTATAGGGTCACCACTCTTTTCAATTATGTTGGGCTTTCTGCTCTATTTTCATTGGTGAGAACCATAGTCAAAACTCGGTTTAACAATACTGATGTTGAGTTTTTTTCTAGGTATGTTCAAGATATTAAGGTTCCTATTTTTTTGCAGGTAGCTACAAGATTGAAGGTGAGTTCCACTCTCTTGCAAGGCATAGGTGTGAACTGGTTTGTCATTTGTGTTCTACTGTAAGATATTGGGAGCATATCAAGTTAGATGAACTGTAAGATATTGGGAGCATATCAAGTTAGATGAATGGTTTATTCATTGTCAACGTGATAGGAGCGAGTCTTTTCATTTTAGATTTTACATGAAGGTGCAATAATTACTCTGCCAAACCTTAACTTTTGGGGATTCTTTGAAGAACTTCAAGAAATAACCTTAGAACTTTTCTTTAACCTTTTTATGTAATTTCAACAATTGTATTATAATCTTGTTTCAGAAATAAGCAATGCAACAAGCTTTCAAGACCTTGACAGGCTAGATGAACACACAAAATAATCAATTTGACCGTGCCACCTTTTCCCCCCCGGATACATAATCATAACCCCGGCATGCAAAAGAGAAGAAATGACTTCTTAGAATAGGATTTAGAAAGTCCCAACAAATCTTCGAATCGGCAGCATCATTAACCAACCACAACAACAAGATCACCCTACAAACGGGAAGAACAAACTATATGCCTCACCATCATAGCAAGCTTTTTCTTGCTGACAAGAATACGTGGAGAAAAATTTGCAATTAATATGTATAAACTTTTTTTTAGTTGTCCAAAGTATCTTCGACTGAAAGTCAGAAACTAATTCCTCTAGGCAAGAAGATTCGTTTAAGGAATTGTTCTCTCCTGGTAGGTGATATTCTATACTTAACGCATAAATATAAGAATAGTGTATGGCTGCGGATACTATAAATGCATATTTATTCCTCCAAATCCAATCATAATGTGGCAAAAGTTATTGTCTTATGGATTCAGGATCAAATTCATTATGTATCACAAATGTGGCACTAACAAGAGATGCATATTGCATTCGTGTGATCAACAATTCACATTTACAAAACTTGCCATAAACAAGTCACAATCCATACATTCTTATTAAGTCCTAGTGTAACAGTAAAGTCATCTAATACAATAAAAATTTCTATGGAAACAATTTTCCCTTGTTTAAGGATTAAGGATTGTGTTCTACTCTGGTAACTTACAATTTTCTGCTACACATTGTCGAGAAAGAGACTCGAAGCCTGATATAACAACTGATCAAAATTGTATTTACATTATAAAGCATGATAACAAGTGCTGAAGATCACATATCACTCAAACTTCTGTCCTCGCCCTGTGCAAAAGCACTAGCATTCCCAATTTGAGTTCATGGTAATTTTTTCGTTGGGTTAGCTTGAGAGAGCCAGCAGAAAACTGGCTATGTAATTATCTAATTCATTCCGAAGTGTTTTTAAAGTTAACCATGTATATTGCAGCTACAGTAATACTGGCTCCAATAAGCTGTACAGGTGAAAAGGTCTCATCAAGATACAGAAACCTGAAATACCAAACGAAAAATGTGTATACAAAGGTCCTCAAAAAGAAACATAAACATGTAATTTGATAGAAAACTTGTTAATTTGCTAGAAGAAATGCTAGTGATAAAAAGGCACGAAAAAGTTATGATTTTGCAGGCAAAATACTTCAATAAAATTATCACGTGACTTGGTTATTATTCTGTTAAAAACAATTATAATTGTAAAAGATGGTCAATTTTTCTCCTGAATGACTTTGCGTTTAGGGAAGTACTATATAACCATCAGCTGTATTTCTGATTTTTATTCTCTCTGCTAAATATTCCTAAAGAACAAAAAGAAACTTCAAAATCCTGCAACTCTTTTCCTTTGTTAGGTAGTCTTACCCAAAAATTGAGGCAAACATCGGTGTTAGAAATGTAAGTGAACTGAGCTTGGTCAAGCTACCTGCAATACATCACAAAAACAATGTCACCACTAGTATGACATATTCTTTATGGGTTGATATGGATTTTGAAAAACAAAAATAAACTTCAAATCGTCAAGTGTACAAAATGGCTAAAGATAAATCAATAATACTGATTACAATGTGGAAGACGTGCACCATTTTAGATTAAAGTGGCACTAATGATCCTTTAACCATCCCGGAGGGGATTTAAACTACGTCCATAGAGGTTACAAGGTCAAATTCTTAAAACTGAACTTATTTTAGTAATTATAAATGAAAATTCACTGCAACGAAAAGAGAGAGATTGTAATCAAAAAGATATACAGACCTTTAGTTGCACTGTAAAAGAACACACCATAGCTAACAGCGCTTCCAAAAATGGACATGTAGAGGAGTGCCAATACATCAGTTGAACTGTACTCTTTAAGACTCCCACTTACAGCAGGGTCGTTGTTAAGAATCGCTAATGCCACAAGGGGGAGACCACCGATAATCATATGCTGCAAAAGAAACAGGATCGTAAAGTTTTGAACCAAAGCTTCTACAAAGTTCTTAAACAACTATATACCTTTCACACGTCCTTTCCTCTTTTTTTTAAACGATTAGATTTTTTTTCGCAAAAATACTAATATATGAATGTAACATATATATAATCATCATTTCACTACTTTCAGCATACAAACTTTCATAACTCAAGTTAAAATGAGGTTTGAGGCGCACCCATCCAGTTGCCATGATAGGATCAGAGTACTTGGAGACCCACCGAACCATGACAGTGCCAACTGCCATGCTCTGAGCTGCAAGAAGCATCCACATCTCCCCACTTCCCCATAGTGAGAAGTTGCTCCCATCAATTGATAGGGAAGGTAACTGCAGTAGAACCAGTAATGCTGCATTACTGAACAGTACATAATAGAAGGTATTGGACAGGCCAAGAGAAATTGCACATCTCAAAATTACAAAATCAACTCGGTGATGTATTTCTTGG
>Ga0315914_1001864_pt1 | contig 32114 bp, 18 predicted proteins | sample MpolenodulesMG_FD_203920 | JGI IMG/M metagenome (GOLD analysis project Ga0315914, IMG submission 203920) | Medicago polymorpha root nodule microbial communities from Los Angeles, California, United States - elongated nodules | ecosystem: Host-associated > Plants > Roots > Nodule | place: USA...
TGTCGCAAATATATATAGCATCGATGAACCAAATGAATAACAGTATTATATATATAAGGATTGATGAATAAATACAGCACATATCATAAATAATATATATTAAGGTTGATTGAATAACAGGTCACAGTTAATGTCATCGAAGAAATAAAGCAACAATATCATCGATAATAAGTATATATCAATGGAACAACATAATTTACATAAAATAAAATCAGAATAAATCGAACATATGATTATAGCTAACATAAAAGAACACATATTTAACATGAATTCGTTAAAAGATCGTAAAAAAATCAATTGAAAATAAAACTCTTCACTACCCATATCTTCATGGTGAATATAGACTCCCCCATACCTCTAGTTTTGGGAAGTTGACGATTTCCTATGGTTGAATTTCTCTCTCCTCTCTTTTCTTCATTTGCCTCTTTTCTCCACAACCCTAGTTTTTCTTTGGCCGCTTTGTTTCTCCCTTCCTCGTAACCATTTTTCTCTAATTCTTTTCTCTATTTATAAGCTCTAATTGAGTTTGTTACCAATCTTTTCAGATTACTATATGTTCTCTATGTTTGTTATTAATCCTTTGAGATTACTATTTGTACCTCTAGATATTGTTACTATTCTTTCTGTAACTACACCACCTTGCTATTCACACCTCTCTCTCTGCTTAAATCATTAAAACACTACTTAGTTCACTAATTACACCTCTTTTCTACTCAATTTTACTAATACATTATGTTCACACTCTACTTTCTTATTCTCTCTAAAATCTCTATTTTCTTCCTAAACATTATTTTCCCCAACTCTATTTAATTAAACTACTACCATTAATTAAAGCTCTAGTTTATATATACTACCCTTATTAATTCAATGTCTCTATCCCAATTAACCAAACAACCTCACCCAAACATGTTAAAATGGATTTAATTCAAATAAAAATAATAAAAAAATAATAATGTCAAACAATCAACACTACTACTACTAATAATAATATTAATATTATCTAATAAGTATATTAATAAAATAATATTAAAAATCCGGGTGTTATACTATGCACCTAACCCTTTCAAGCAACATCAGGCAAAAGTCTTATTGAATCCAGATCTTGCATCCAACAAAAACACGCACAAATGGACAGAACCAGAGAACACCACCACCCAACAACAACTACCCAAAAATAACCAGCAACAAAACGGAAACAGAAAGTAAAAACAAACACAAAACACAAATAGCAACACAACAACTAAAACAAAACCTTGGCGAGACAAGCGAACCCCTGCATAACCACCACCACCACGCATCACTGCCATAACCACCCAATCCAACATCGATGACACCGCCACCGACCAACCCTCCGTCACGAGCTGGAACACCCTCAATGCACCACTACCCATGGATCCGCCTCTAAACATAACCGGAACCACCGCCACACTACCCACGTGCACAACAGAATGGCGTCGGCTCACAAAAACACCATAACCACCAATGGAAACCTGCAGAACACAAACACAACCAATCTTGCTAACCGAAAACAGATCCAAAGTCCAAACCACCGGAATCACCCCGGTCTGGACACAGAAGAGCGGCCACAAAACAAGAGCGGAAAGAACGCAGGACGCCTGAGGAAGAAGAAGCAAAACGACCCCTGAAGGGGCTGAGAGGTGAAGCGGAGAAAAAGGATTTTTATCGCCTCACCGTCGACGAGATTCTACATTTGGAGGATGGGATTTGGATTTGGGAGAGCAAGGAACGGACGGTGGTGGGAGCTTGTGTTAGAGAGAAGGGAGAGGACGGTAGTTTAGAGAGAGAAAGTTTTTTACGTGATAAAATTGTGTTCTCTTCATTCTTTTGAGTTTTCTTCGATAGAATACAAAATTGTGTTCTCTTCATTCTTTTGAGTTTTCAAAGAGACAGACACACTTCAACACTAAATATAAGACACTTTAATGCCAATATTTTGAGCAAACAGCCATGAATTTAATTTTAATCCAACATCATGATGATGCAACATCCTTAGGGGGAATATAATGTAACGCAATGATTCGTTTATTTCCCGATTTCGAACGGAGATGAAATTAAACAGTAAATGTTAATCTGCCATATTCTATTGTTTTGGAATTGATTTTGTGTACTTGTGTATTTTTAGTTAGGATTTATTTTGGAAATGAATGAATTGATCTTTCTAAGACATGCTTACCATTGAGCAAATGAATATGTTTAAAAATATAGTGAATGATTGAAAATTCAAAAATTAACATAAGGTATTGTGAATGAATGAATGTGGTGAACATAAGGTATTGTGAATGAATGTAGTGGTAGCCGACGATGGATACTCTAAAAAATGCACGATTAGGTGGTTAACAAAAACAGCAAGGTAACTCAAGCTGGGTACCGAGCGGAGTTTAACTGTTGTTGGAGTTAATTAGGGAAATTCAGAGTGCGAATGAGAAAAAAAGTAAAGGGAGAAGAGTAAATTTCAAACCCTAATTTTTTTCCATTTTTTCCATCAGTACTACAAACATCAGCCGCTCATAGTCTTGGTCTTCTTCTCTAATTTTTTTCATTTCCTTCTCCTTTTGAGGTTCCCGTGGACACATAATGGGTATTTCACCCATCTTCAGAGTGAGTTGCATGTCCATTTTTTCCTTTTCGTTTTGTATTTATTTTAGTTTTATTTTTATTTTTATTTTATTTGCAATTTCTGATTCAACAAGCCAAGTTCAACAAAATTAATAACAAATAGGAATATATCAACAGTGAAAAACCAAGCAAAATTGATTGAAACACAAAATTGACTTCCTTGATTTAAATATATTTTGGTCGTCACCCAGGCTTCAACTAAATATATCTTTATTGTTATGAAGATTGGGAATTTTCTGAGTTTGAAGAATCTCATATTGTGTCTCAGCAACGTCAATGATGGAGGAATCTCGGTAGCAAAGGTGTTTTTTATCCGACTTCTTTGTTTTAGATCCAACACGATTAAGGTTAAGAACAAAAAGAGAAATGCTATAGAACGGAGTATTTATGTTCATAACATCCCAGATCTTTTCGAGCTCAAGTCATGTCTTGCTTAAAAAGCTATCTCTTATTCTATTCAGGCTAAATTGCTCTTTTAGTCTTTAACTATCTTTTTGGTATCACTTTGTCTCAATTAATTTTTGGTCTCGTTAAGTCTCTGTCCCTTCCATATTGATTCACAGTATTCTACTCTATTCTCCACATGCACCAACTCGTTTCTTCTTAAAAATTGTTTAGCAAACATTCAGATTTTTTTTTGTTTGCTTAGGGCAGACAGTGAAAGTGTGTGATAGAAGACGCAAACATAAACTGCTTAGTGCAGACAGTGAGACTGTGATCAAAGTCCGAAGATGCAAACATAAACTGCTTAGTGCAGACCGTGAAACTGTGATCGAAGAGATGCAAACATAAACTATATATATTTATTCAGGGTACAAATTTCACTATACAATTGAAATCACGCCTATTGGAATTGTCATTCATAACATGCTTTTTTACTGTGTTTGTAGATATAGATGCATGTTATGATAAACGCTGCACAACTGCAAACAAATACGTAGTAGTTAGGTTACACACACCCTTCCTCAGAGCCATGAGAAATTGAGCAAACCACTTAGAACTCCCTTTCGGGGAACATGATAGGAGCTACGAGGGACCATAAGTATAGGAGAGCAGTTGCCCAGCAAGTGACAATCCGAACCCAAACTGAAGGCCACCCCACGTCAACCAACTTACCACTCTCTCCAACAGAGGTAGACCAACCTGTCAGAAGCATTGCAGAATACATGCTAGCAAGAGAGAAAATCAAGTGGAAGAAGGCATATGAATATGTAACTGGCTTTGCTTTCTCGTTACTTTCTTCCTCCTTAGCATCCAATGGAAGCAAAGGCTTCCCTGCACAATAACCAGAAAAGGCAGATTTTTAGTATTAGCATGTGGAAAATTTTAATAAATTGTTGATAATCAATTAACAACATGACAGTTCATTGTTTCCCTTAATAGCACTAAAACCCAAAATCACACTCAGCTTCATGGCCAACAAAAGCATTCATAGATATTAAGTTCATACATGGGTGTCTAGATTTGTGAACTTAGGATATCTCGACGAAATAAAGAAATATTGGATTTTAATGATTTACCAGCACGAGGTGAGCTTGGTGGGGAAAGCACTGTGGCAGAAGATCCAGCACGCACGGCAGAATACACAACAGATAGAACTGTTGTGATTAATCCCAAAGTAAGAGAGCCAGTGGAAACAGCTTTTGAGTGTTTGTGAAGACCATTGCACTCGTAATCTCTGGGTTCACTAGCCAGTGCACTATAGCAGAGATACATGCAATAAAATGATATTGCGGAAGCAGGCAAAACGCTTCCATTTACCTGTAAACAAGAATGGATCCAACAGATCATGAGAAACTGTACCAAATAAAACCAATTCCTAACTAAACAAAATAAGATCCAGCAATTGTTACTTCACGCCAAGTATAGAAAAATTGAGTGATATATAAACTTACATTGTAAGCAGAAAAAGAGTAATATATTTTGTAATGTCATATGTAACATGTTCACATTCCGAAGAAGCACAAAACCAAGACAAAGCATTTAAAAACAATATTTAATAATTAACAGGTTATACATGAACATCTTTACAGTCACAATTTCATCATGCGCATAAGTTAAAACAAATGGAAAATGTATCATTTACAACTTCCAAGTAATGACAATTCAACTTCATATGATAGACAACAGTGGTGAGATTCTACATATGAAAAACAAGGAAATCAAATTATAGCAATAAGATATATTGTAATTCAATAAATGAAACTTACTGCAGGATGCAAAGCTACTATGGCAAAAACAAATGCGAGCATCAGGGTCATTGAAATGAAAAAGATATTGGTACCACAGTCTTGTCCAGATGGCGTGAAGAAGTGAAAGAGAACTCCCGAGAAGACAAAAGTGGCCACGTAACAGACAAGTGAAACAACAAATAAAGCAATATACCTGTAACAACAACGAAACAATTAGATACTGACAATGAAATGCCATAAAAATATATAATATCAAATAAAGGAAACCATGTTACATAAGTAAAATAATATAGCAAAGCCTAAAACTGACCAGAACTGTTCATCATATCCAACCCATGTGTCATTCCATCGATGAACAAAATCCAACAAGAGCACAACTTGAACAAGAAGAAACATACCAGAGCCAAACTTCGATATTGTTTCTGCAAATAAACAAAATTAACCAAAAGCTTTAAAAAAAATTACATTTCAAATTCATAAGAAAATAATGTCTACAGGATTTCTTTTTTAATTGAATTTGATGATTTTATTAACAAGAGGAAGCTCAACATGCATGCAAGACAACTAAAATGAATTCATTTGAGTATGCAAACAAAAATGACATTAGAAAACATCCTCACCATAAAAGCTGATGATCTCGTTCGGAAGAAAAAACATAAAGATAACCAGAAGGCACCAACAGATAATTTTCATCATCCAGCCCCCATGATGCAAGCCATCACGAGGATCCTTCTGAGTTTTGACGCCGACCATCATAGCAGCCAGAATAGTGAAAAATAGAAAGTTTCCAAAGCTAACACGAAGAACTGCATCGGTCTCAAACCACTCACGACTTGGAGTTTGTTTAAAGTGATTAATCCCTGCAACATTTTACAATATGTTAGCTTCACCTTCAAGTCCATAATAAGGTTACATCCTTATATCTAAGAATCAAATTCACTACATTAACTTGTATTCCATATGAAACATAAGCCCTGTTTGGATTGGCTTATTTGAGCTTATCTACTGAGATAAATTTTGTGAAACTGTTTGGGAGAACTTGTGAAAACAGCTTTTCAGCTTATTTTCATAAGTTCTTTAAGATAGTTTATGAAAACATCTTATAGATATAGCTCATACAAAAGCGCTTATCATGATAAGTGCTTGTGCTATAAACTACAAATAAGTTGTTCAACTAAACAGTTTCATACTACGTAACTTGCAATAAAAAATCAGATCAGGGATGGTGTAAAACACCATCTCGGTGTAATCTCCATGTGAAACATAGCAATTTCACTACAAAACCATTTAAAAAAAAAAAAAAAGCAACAACAGCTTAATTTGCATCTTATAGCATAAGTCTTGTAATAAGCTATTTCCATAACAAAAAGATAAAATAAATTAAAATTGTTTTTAAAAGCAGTTTTCATAAGTTATCCTAGAGAGCTTATGCTGACAAGTTAAAAACTACATATAAACATGTCGTCAATCAGTCTCACAACAGCTTATGCCATCCAATAAGATATCTTATCTAAGAATTAAATTCACTACATTAACTTGTACTCCATATAAAACATGCTGTAAGTTGCAATGAAAAATCAGCTCAGGTAGTACACTATAAACGTGTATTCTTCATATGAAACATAGCAATTTCATCAAAAGAAAAAATCAAAATTAAAAAATTTAATAATGAACTCGCCTTACAGTTAAACACATTATCCACTGACATAAGTTTTGTGAAACTGTTTGTGAGAACTTATGAAAACTACTTCCTATAGTTTGTAGGAAAGAAATTTAGCTTCATTATATCGTTTCCTATAGAAATAGCTCATACGTAAGTGCTTATCATGATAAATGATCATGCTAAAAGCTAAAATCATGCCATTCTAAGCAAGTTGACATACTATGTACATGTATTCTCCATGTGAAACAGAAATTCATAACAAAGCAATTTTCAAGATAATAAATAAATAAAACAAGTTACTCCTTTACGGTCCTATATATAAAAGAAAGTTGACTCAACAAAAGTTTATGTATCTGATTCAAACCAGGTACATTAATTGTTGTTTATCAAACCAGATACATCAATTTTTGTTGACTCAACTTTCTCTTATATATAAGATTCGTCTAAATGGTTAAAAAACACGAAATTCAACAAAAAAAGATTGAATTTTCAAAGAAGTTAATTTCAATTTTCAAAATTCGAAATTAGAAAGAGGTAAAAAAAAGGGATTAGGGTTTGAAAGAGGGAAAAGTTAATTACAAGGGATGGATTCCATGAGAGGAGCAGCGACTTCACGGAGCATCCAAGCAACGACGAGGGAAAGAGCGAAGAGACCGCAGTAAGCGATTCTGGCGGAACGACGGCTGATGCTTGAAACGACGGACGTGCAAGCGCTGCATGCGCAGGAAGCGCAGCATGACGCTAGGCACGAAGCAGCCCACATCGATTGATGAAATTAGGGTTTTGAGATTGTTTTTGGGTTGGAAATTGGGGATTTTGGAAGATGGAATTGGGGGTTTTGGTTTGTTCGATTGAAGAGGAAGAAGACGAGTAAGGAAATAAAGGAAAGAATATTGTTGTGTCAGACTTTGGATTGATTTTGTTTCTTGACTTTTTCAATCGGTTGGTACGCGTCGTTTTGGGTGCGTTATTTCATCACTAATACCATAAACAAACTTGCCTATAAAAATGATGTATTGAAAAGAAAAAAATATTATATCATATTATATACTTATTTGGCTTCGTGTTATTCTTATTATATACTTGAAGGATTTCTACATTATAACTGTTCTGATACTCTTTTTATAATATATTTTTTTATCACTCACTCTCTTATTTGGTGGAATCTATGTGATAATCACACTTTAAAAATGAATCTCGCATAAAGTAGTGAGACTTACATAAATTTTACTCAATAGAATAGTGAATGTTATAGAGAGTATTAAAAAGGGAGTATTCCTGACAGTTATCTTCCTCCATTGTTTCATATGTTTACTTTGTTCCATAAACACTTTTCTACTCCTAATTGAATAACTCATCAATTTAATTCTTAAATTATCACTCTCTTTTTCAATTGTTAGATTGTACAAACCACAAATTCCTTCGATGCTTAATTGTAATTTTGATCCCATTTTGTAGATTTAAACCACCTACTAATCTGACAATATTGATTATATTTTTGAAAAAAAAATGGGTGATGTGATGTCTTTTAAATGATATGTTCCATGATATGGTGATAGGAAAGATCAACGGTGATAAAATTGTAAGATAACTTTTTAAAAAAATTATTTGAAATATGGCATATCATCATATTTTAGACCAAATATTTGATAAATAAACTAAAATTGTCAAAATTTAAAATAGAAGGACCAATTATATAAAATGGTAAAAATAGAAAGACAAAAATTGAAATTAAGTAGTCTTTAAAAAAAAAAAGTGTTTTTAAGTTGTATCCACAATGCTTTTCAAAATGCATTGAATCTTTACCCTCATTATATATATGAAAGAATAAACGATTAACCCCTAGTGTATATTTGAAGTAGACAAAATAATTGTTTTGAGTAAAAGTATTCATATTTAGTGTATAGTTTGGGTTTGTTGGTCAACACCAAGCTTAACTTCGAACAAACGTTGGCGTGCAAACAGTGTCCGATTCTTCAAACAGATGCTTGTGAAGTTGTTGCTAATGGATTTGAATTGGTGGTTTGTTTCAGTTACATTCAAATTGGTGCTTAAAACGTAGAGTCACCTAAACACACCTCTTGACATTTAAATTAGAAGATAGATAGGCACTCAACCATGAGTACCATTCTGTTAAACAAAACATTCAAGTTTGAGTTTGATGTGATATGGATGCTAAATCAGATAAGGGTTAATAGTGTTTTACCCCCCTATAATATAAATTATTTTCGGTTTTACAGTAAATAATTTTTTTTGGATTTCGTCCTTGTAATTTGAAGGTTTTTTGTTTTGGACCTTCATGAATTTTGACTGTACAAAATCGAAAATATGGCAGGAGGTAAGTCGAAATTTGCTCAAATTAAAAGAGGGTAAACCGAAATTTTCTCAAATTACAAGGGGGGTAAACCTAAATTTGCTCAAATTACAGGGGGTGAAATTTTCCATGAAGGTCCAAAACCAAAAAATCTTTAAATTATAAGGACGAAATTCAAAAAAAATATTTTACAAGGGGAAAACCGAAAATGATCTATATTACATAGAGCAAAATATTACATAGAGCAAAGAACTATTAACCCATCAGATAAATATGCCATATCACAGTTGCCAAGTGGACATCATTTGAGTAATAGAAGTTGACGGTAGCAACCAAAAGTGAGAGTTTTTTATTTTGGAGGGAGGGAATCTAAAAAATATTTACAACGATAAAAGTAAAAAACATGAACATGCATGTACAAACCAAAAATATATTCAAAGTTTAAACCTTATTATATCAAACAAAAACATGATAAGCACCAATAGTGCTTGAAAATGCTAACAAGTTATAGGATTTAATTCATATGCATTGTACATTATCACTAGTGTAAAGAGATTTATACTGTCAAACAATCATAAATATCATATCATTAGGAACATTTGACTTTTACACAAACCACTTGAAAGTCACGCACATATTTGGTTGTGATGCGCTGATAGTGTAAAACATTTTATACCAACAGTTTATGAAAATTAAACTCTAAGTAATAACCTTCAAGCATGCCTGCGCGGCTGCGCCTAATATACATCATAGATAGCCTATATAAGTTATAATCAATCAGTCTACTAGTATGAACAGCCCAGCATGCTAAAACAAAACAAAATGAAACATACTCCCAGGACCATTTGTTGATAATTCTTTCACAAAGACAAACCAGCAAAAAGCAACTCCAACTCCTGCTCCTGAGATATAGTTCTCTGAAATAAAAGGGTAACAGTTTAATACAATTAATCATTCAAGGTTCACCGACATATATCACTTTTAGGCTGAAAGACATTATCTTAAAACTCTTATAAGTAAATAGAAAGATGTATGACAAACAACCCATAGCTGATGGACAAAGAGTTAATGGCCTACCTGAACTGACATAAGTTGCAGAATTTTATTCAGAACTTTTAAACGATGTGAAACATAGGTACTGTTTGCAGGCAAACGATTCATTTTCCTTATTTCTTCTTGTACTACAGCCTGTTTTCTCTCACACCATACTGGTTTTTGTGCTGCAGGTTGATGAGTAGCTCCGTCATCCATCATTTGATCAAGGGTATTACTACCGTTTAAATTATCAAGGGAATCCACTTTTGCACTGCACTATCCGAACATGAAAAGTAGATAGACCGAAATCAAGTCCTTGTTTGCACATTGAAAAACAAAGTTCTTGCATTCACCACACAAAACAAACAAACAAACATCCACAAACCAATAAATCACCATAAAAGAGCTCATTGTATCTCAGAATGGAAGCTTAAAAGTCAAGTATATATCCTAAGAATTATCGTAGTTATTATGCAGGCCAAAATTTTGTTACGTTTCATGAAAATATATGCAATTAGATACTAAACTGAGTCATGATCTTGTTCAGTAAAATGATAGTTATAGTAGAACTCATAACTTCAGAAGATGTATATAGAGAAAACTTAAGATTGCAATAAGCAGCCACAACCAGCTGACTTTCTAATTTCTTGTGGTTGTGGTTACTTAAATTTCGACATTGTTGTATCAAGGTCCATGAATGCTAAAAAGAAATCAACGACACTTCATTATTCCTTGTGACCAAGAACAGATTCACCGATACCAGTTAAAAAAAATGTTTAACCATAATGTCAGGTGTCAATCCATGTGCTACTCTATGCCATGTGTGTCCTAATAAAGGGAAGGACATTCCAGCATACATTTAACCATTTAACTTTTGTGACTAAACCATGTAGTTACTTATTCTACAGACAGAGCATATACACTACCTTATTCTGCGCAGAACATAAACACAGCCAATTGGATAGCCATAAATAAAAAAGTGAGAAGACACAAAAATAACCCAAGATAATGAAGTCCAAATTAAATAAAGAAATTTCGTCTGGAAAGACAGATTCAGAAAATTGAGACTAAGGCACCAGAGGACTACAAATCGAACGTGATCCCACCAGTTCTCCAGCCATAAGGATAGTAATCCTAAAGCTCAAAACATACCTAAAATGGATAGGCTACAAAAATGCCACTCGTAAAAGCATCGGCGATGTGCCTATGATTATAAAGTGCAGGCAGAAGGTATTTTTATAGCAGGCCTTGTGATAGAACCCGTAAATTCAAGACAATGAAATCGTATATTATTTATGAAAAGAGATGAGCTCAAGAGCTCTAAAATGGTAGAAATGCAAACTGAAATGATAAACCAGAGTTGAAGAACTCCTAACCACAGCACAATGCTCCTAACCAAAGAGAAACTACTCTCCTAAGTCCTAATTAACCATCAACAATAAACCTCAATGATTGATTCCCTCACTACCCTTGCTGCCCTCATATTCCCACTCACTAATGGAGTTGAGTGGCTCTAATGTCACGTCAGCAACTAATCCCCTATTCATCTTAGTTGTCGGGCTTACGCTCAAACCTAGAGTCCTACCATGTTGCTATATTGACACCAGGGGGGGGTGAGGATCATATACCCTAAAATCTATACCGAAATCAACTGTATTAGAGTAAACAATCATACCACACAATCCATCTAGAAGAACATTCAATATTCCACTCAAGAACAAAAGCCGCTGCGCAGTGATTAGCTAAAACACATTTCAAACCGAAATATACAAAATCCACCAAAATGATGAAATACCTACCGCTCAATCAACAACATGAAATAATGAAATATCTTGGTATGCAAATTAATATATCAACATTAAAAGAAAGAAAGAAATGAGAATTACAGGTTCTATGGTAAGAGAGGAAAGAAAATTAGACAAGAATTTCACTTTGAAAATTTTTGCAAGAAAATCTAAAAAAAATAATTTAACCTGGGCATACCAAATTTTGCAAGAAATAAATCAGTCCACCAACCTCTATTAAAGCTAAATCTAAATGCCTAATAGCAAGGGACTTTATGGATCAACTTATTTGAGCTTATCTGCTTACATAAGCCCTTGTGAAAACTTGTGAAAACAACTTATGCCATGTTCATAAGTTGTTTTCAGCTTATTTCCATATCTTCTGGATAGCTTATAGAAACAGCTTATAGATTGTACAAAAAACTGTTTTGTTTAAGTTAAAAAATAAGCCAATTCAAATGGACCCGTAAATGGTTATAAATAAGCTATTTCTATAACACAAAGATAAAATAAAATCAGTCAAACTATTTTTGTACAATCTATAAGCTGTTTCTATAAGCTATCCAGAAGATATGGAAATAAGCTGAAAACAACTTATTTGTGTTATAGAAATAGCTTATTTATAACCATTTACGGCTCCATTTGAACTGGATTATTTTTGAACTTAAACAAAACAGTTTATGCAAATGAATAAGCTTTTTATGTATTATTCAAAAGCTTGCAAAGGTAGTTTATGAAAAAACAATTTACGAAGATACAATTTTCGTTGGTGAGAACTTATAAATTAACATAAAAACTTACTTATTTGCATAAGATATTTTTCATAAGCTCAAAAATAAGTCAATCCAAACGAACCCTATATGAAAAGGGATTATGCTAAGCTGTTTATTGCCAAAGTTATAAACAGGTTTTTCACCAAGGTAAGGTTTCTCAGAAAACTGAATCAAAAAAGATGAAATAAGAATACAAAATAAACCAATGATTGAGAGGAATTTACCATGACACAGCGTAATGATTTTGGTGAGTTATGGAAAACACGGCGACGATTCCTGATCAACTGTTCGGGAATTGGTTCGGCTTGATGCAACAAAAAGAAAAAGACTGCTGGAATGGAACCAAAATTGTTCCTTTTTTTTTTTTGGAAAGAACCGAGGTTGTTCTCTAAAATCTCAATTTACAGGAATTATTTAAATTTGTTAGGTCAAATAACAAATATATTTTGTAAAAAAAAAAAAGAATGAACAAATAGTTATTTTCGTACTTACGAATAGTCAAAATTCAAAAATAGTATTTGATTGTGCACTACGTTAATCAAAATAAAATAGTAATTGATATTAAAGTGTCTATGTTATATAAGTTCCGCAATATACTTAGGGCCCATTTGGATTAACTTATTTTAGAGTTTATATAAAACAGCTTATGCAAGTAAATAAGTTTTTAAGGTAGTTTTTGAAAAAAATCGTTTATGAAGATACAATTTTCGTTAGTGAGAGCTTATAAATTAAAATAAAAGCTTATTTTTTTACTTAAGTTATTTTTCATAAGCTTAAACCAAATATGACTTAATTACTGTGATATCAATTCTATAAGTACTTTCTTACTGTCGTATCAACCCTTATAAGAAAAAAGTTATTGTTTGCATTAATAGTCTATTTTAACATGAGAGACTATTTTGACTAATAAAGTGTGTAATCATGGACTATTTTGGAATGTCGATAGTCGATAGATTAAAATACTATTGTGGCTACTCGTTACACATTCAGGGACAAAAATGACTATTCATCCTAAATGAATTGAATTAGCATATTTTATATTAACCAAACGAATATAAAACAATTCATGTGTTTACATAAGTAAAAAAAAAAAACTCATGTGTTTTCAATTTTTTTAAGGAAACTCATATTTTTCATATTCGTTAATTGAATCAGTAATACAACATTGAATGCATTAGGAAGTTATAATTCAGTTAGTTAGTTTAAAATTAGGAGTTAAGGGAAGCACTTGTTGAACAAGTAAATCAATTAGTTAAAAATATTGTTGAAGTTTGTTAAGCTTTTGTAGTATAAATATAGCACGTCTCTTAGTTGCTTGTAATGCAATTCATTCAATAAATATTTACTTTGATTCTCTTCTATTTATCTTAATCCTCTCTCAAATTCTTTCTTCTTAAACATTTGTAGTTTCTCTTTTGTTCTATCAAATTGGCTCAAGAGCTTGGTTTTCGATCATCATTGTTGGAGAATTTGTGAAAGATAGCAACTCACAACAATGAAAGTTTCCCTGCGCATGTACCAATTTTTTATGGCAAGAGTTATGATCAATGTATCGTGAAGATGAAGGTAATCTTCAGGTATCAACAAGATGTTCTTGAAGTTGTAAACGATGGTGTACCATCACTTGCAAGAACTGAAATTGATGTACAACAAGTTGTACACAGATGTGAAGAAGAGATATGGGAAAACAATGTTTCTCATTCACCAGTGTGTGAATAATGACATTTCAGTATGTCTCGACTTTTTTCTTTCAGTGGACCAAATAAATAAACCCCTCTAATTGGTAGGTCAAATAATTATTTGAATCATACCGTTCAAAAAAATAATCCATAGGTGCTCTAGAACGAAGAGGGGCACCCCTCGCTCATGTGAGCCTAATATAGTATTGAAATCACCATTATTGATAAGATGTGTTTTGATATTCATTCATTGTTATGACAACACATAATTGAAAATATATGTAAAATAATTCCACATGGATAATGCATACTAATTAATTTTCTTAATTATTATTATACTTTAAATCAAAATTAGATTAAAATTAATTTAGATTTGATTTGTTAAAATTGATTTAAAGATTAGATTTGAATAAATTCAAAACTTCAACCAAACGAATATACTTCATTTAAAATTGAGTAAGTAGTCAGTTTGGTCCTAAACTATTGTCACAAAGGTCCCTGACTTCAGGATTAAATACAAAGTAGTCTTTAAATATGCACTTCCATTATCTGTTTAGTCGTTGACGTTAAAAACTTCTGTTAAGTGATGAGGTGGCGTGCATGAGGTGTCAGAGAGACTAAAGTGAAAGTAGAAAACGATCACTTTGATCCCTGAACCGAAAATGAATATCCCCAAATTGAATCTCAAATCCCTAAATCCCAAACGAATCCCTAAATCTTGTCAAAAGAATATAGTAAACTCAGTGAGATAGTGGAGATTTGTTAATTAGTGGAGATTTGTGGTAACAAAAATGAACATAGTAAACTCCAAATCTTTTGTGCTCCCAATCAAAGGAGTTTAGTTTATATGGTATGTATTATTATAATTAATGAGTAAACCACCAATTTGGTCCTGGTCTTTGTAAGTGATTCTCAAATTAGTCCATGACTCTGTTAATATTTCAAAAGAGTCACTGTCTTTGTCAAATGTTTCTTAATTAAGTCCCTCGCCATGCCATAAAAACATAGAAACATGGGTCTAGTTTTAAGTCCCTCGTCATGCGATAAAAACATAGAAACATAGGTCTAATTGAGAAACTTTTGACAATATTTCAAAATAGTTTTTGTCTTTGTCAAAAATTTCTCAATTAGACCCATGTTTCTATGTTTTTTTCACATGACGAGGGACTTTTTTGAGAAACTTTTGAGAAAGACAAGAACTATTTTGGAGTATTAATAGAGGCGGGAACTAATTTGAGAATCACCTACAAAGACATAGACTAATTTGACGGTTTACTCTATAATTAATAGTATGTCTCATGTCAAATGCCTCCAAACTTTTGCTTAACTAAACATGATCAAAAATAGCTTCAACCATAACTTACTTTCAAATAAAATACATTTATCAAACATGCATGTCATTTGAGATTCAATTTGGGGGATATTGATTTCCGATTCAGGGACCAAACTGACTATTTTCTACTTTCACTTTAGTCATATGACACCTCATGCACACTACCTCATCAGTTAAGAGAAGTTTTTAACGCCATAGATTAAATTGATAGATAATCCTGAGTTAGGGACAGCGAGGTACAGTCACGGAGCAAAGTGATAATTTACTCTTTAAATTATCCTACTCCACTCTTTTATCAGCAAATTTGTTAAGCAGAGTTGTCCCGAACAAAGCACCACCCAAATAAAACTCCCACAGCCTACTCCACTCAATCTACCTCAACCAAATAGAGACCATTATCATTTCTTCCCACACCTTCAATTTTTACATCAACCCAAAGGTACCATTTTTTTTCTTGCATAATTTCCGTTTTTCGCAAATCTTTTCCTATGTATGTTAAATTCACTTCAATTATTTATGTTTGGTAGCTTTAAACCTGTAATAGGTTTCTTCTGGAATGAGTGTAAGGTGTTTGTAAATTTAACTGAACCAGATAATAGAATAATCAGGTCCTACGTGTAGAATAACTCCTATATAGAATAGAATAACTTTTTTGTATCTCTGATCGAAAGCGTGTTAGGTGTTGACACAACACCGACACATGACATTACATTCAATTAATTCATTTTCTCAAATTATCATTGATGTCTACGGTGTAAGTGTTTGTGTTGGTGCTTCATATTCTTACTATGCTTTGTTTGCAAAATTATTGTTTATGTGAGTCATTGTGCAATTATCTTGTTTTACGTCTTATTATTAGTTGAAGATGACTAAACTATGAATTTGAAACCAATAGTTATTTTAATGAATTATAGAGTCTCAAAGTTTAACATTAGGGTGAGAACTTTAAGTGTAGTTATGTATTCAAACCACTCATGGTCTCTGTTGTCAATAGCGGTCACGCCGCCCGCTACCGCGGTGCGTAGTGATTTTTCTTGTCCAGCGCTCTCAGCCGAATCAGAGTGGTGTGAAAGTCAGAAGCGGCCGCAACGGCCGATATAGCGGGTAACAATTCAAAGCGGCCCGGGTCAACAGCCGATATGAGTCATGATTGAGTCAGGAAAATTGTTAGCACAGTAAGACTTAAAACTGATATCTTTTTAAGGGATTGTGTAATTTATCTTTTTTGTAGCAAGTGTCAAACATCTATGTACCATTTATCTTTTACTAGATTGACATTTATTTTGAAAATAAGCAAAAATAAGTTGGAATGATTTAATACAAAATGTCCCATTTATATATTTTATGTTCAGGTGACCTAGGTTTCCGGCTATCAGCACAAGAGTTCTTTTTCCTTTATGCCCTTCATATACTCCGTACAGAAAATAAGATAGATGGAATCCACAAGCTCCAGAGTCAATGTTATTCAAAGCTCTAGACAATCCTCAAAGCGACTTCTGTTTGACCGCCGCTATGGATGGGTGTAATCTCTCTCACTTTCTCTCAAGTATCTATTAATCTTGTTGCGACTATATTTCATTAATAGTTTTATTGTGATACATTTTGCGATTGTTTAACAGAATTGATGAATGGAAACATCCAGCAGAGGAAGCACTTCATGGTGGCCGAGGAATGTAAGATGTTTCCCTTTTCTTTTAAATCTCTATATCTAGTTTCATAATTAACAAAGTAATGTAACTTAGGAAAAAAACATTTACCACATTTCTAAGCATTATGTGGTTCACTGTGTAGACTGCTTCAGTTAGAAAACTGGGTTTCGAGCACCGGAAATTGTATTGATTAACAGATAACAATGAGCAAAGCTCTTACGGGAAATTAAAACTACCCGTACTAAAGCTCCTTCAAAGAGAGTAATTCCCTTTGCCTAGCTGAAAGTACAGCTCAGATTCTTTTGCATGAAAATAATGCCTAGTACTCTCTCCTTCCAATCATTTATTCACTAAATTGTAACATATGTCCCCAAAATGCGGCGTCTTCCCAGGCCATGTCACTGACGGCCAGATTCCTTCCTTTTCTAGAATAAACCCTCTGCATCTTGAGCCGTGGGTCAGTATCTAGCATCTGATCATTTTCTAAGTCCTCGCCCTTATTCGGCTCATCAGCATTTAGCCCTAAGGTCCTATCAGCTACTGAGAAATTTAAAAAGATAATATGAATTATACTTCGCTTTCTCTGGCGTTTCTGCTGCATAACCTCTTATGCACTTGCTAATTACTTTTCTCTCTTTATCTTTTTAAAGGTTTTGCATACTCCTACTTGCCAAAAGTTTGGTGCAGATGGCCTCACAATCGGTATGATGACAATTTTATCACTGTTAAAAGTGTTACTCTGATTTTCGCTTAGTGGTTACTCTCTTTATTTTTATTTTTTGTAGAAATCAATTTATTGCATACCGTGTTCTTGGCTAGCCCGTTTTGATTTGTACTTCTTATGCCTTGTATATTTTCATCTTTGCTTCATAGTAATAAGTTATTATAAGTAATCTTTGTAATTCTTAATGGGTTTTCAGATTTTCTTCCATTGGTTTTAAAGACAAGTCAAATATGAGATTATTTAAATTTAATAAGTTTTGTGCATGTCCAATGTAATGGATAGGGTTATGGATGGGTTGATATTTACTATTTGAACTAACATAGTCATAGGAAGGGCAAACCCTGTTATCTATTGCTTTCTGTGGACTGTCATTTGTCAAAACTTGGATATTGTTAGGAATTTATTAAGTTGGAGGATCGAATGAGTCATGGATTTTTGGTTGTATAACAAATTTTGAAAAGGAGAATATGACCTTCTGTTTGCTTTATCACTCAGAGTTGAGTCCTTGAATATGCCAAATGTCTTATTTCACAAGCAATTCCTCTTTAAATTAGTTGTCAATATGCTTTTCAGCTATCGCTTGTTTTGCAACAAAAAAAAAAATCTGCTTCAGGAGTCCAAGATTTCTCCAAGTTACTTGGAAACTCGGTCACTTACTTTTCTGTAGCTTAAGATGATTAATTAGATAGGCTCTAGGAATAAAAAGGATAAAACTTCATTTAGGTACTGTACAGTTGAAATTTTTTGGTGCTGTATTGTATCAGTATATGGTCAGATTAAAGGGTAGAGAAATCTGTAAAATCCAATTTTGTTACTAGTGTTGATGACTTATGAACTTGGATTATGAGGTATAGTAATACCTACATAATAGATAGATTGCATGTATATGTCTTCATTAAATTTTAAATTATTGTGTGCTCTCTTTTTATTAGCCGACCCCACTTAGTGGGATAAGGCTTGGTTGTTGTTGTATTGTGTGCTCTTTTTTGTATTTAGTGTGATCACATTGTGTGAAATTGACTTATTGTGACCAAATTGTACATGTTAGAAATTAGAATGTGAGAATGCTGCCTCAGTCAACTAATTATTATATGATTTAGGAAGAACTATTACTCCATCATTTAACTTATACAACACACAACACAACTTTTTTGCAGATAAACCTTGGAGTTTCCTCGGCCATAAAAGCTGCTGAAAACCCACAGATGTTTTCCTTGCAGATGCTGCAGAGTGCTCTAGATGACCGTGTTCGCGATTTTGTGTCGTCTTTGAAAATTGGCAGGTGAAAGGTTTCACCCACAACAAAAATACTCTGCCACATTGTTCCAACAGAAACCAATGATGAAAGGCGCAAAAGTTTCTCCTCGTTAAAAGTTTGTGTTTTGCGTGTATGCAACTATGCTTAAGTGCTTTAAATTATGATAGTAGTCTTGTTTTGCATTTTGAAAACAGCTTAATTAAGCACTTATTGAATATTCATCTATTATCAAACGTTTACGTATAATTTATTTTTATGGTAGACGCAAAAGTTTAAATTATGCCACATTGTTCCAACAGAAACCAATGATGAAAGGGCAAAAGTTTATTGTCATTAAGAGTTTGTGTTTTACTTGTATGCAACTATGCTCAAGTGCTTTAAATTATGATAGTAGTCTTGTTTTGCATTTTGAAAACATCTTAATTTTGCACTTATTCAATATTCATTTATCATCAAAAGTTTATGTTTAAGTTATTTTTATGGTCAAAGCAAAATTGTAGTTACATTGTTGTTATAAATTTCAGAATATTTTCATAAACTATTTTAGAAAGTTCAATGAAATAAGTCTAAAATTAGTTTATGAATATGTCATAAGTTATTTCTTTAAGCTCTTTCCAAACACTAAGAGGCGTGCTTAATTATAGTAGATAAACTTAAATAAGTTGCACATAAGTCAATTTTATACGGAAAATGCTAATAAGTGTCCTTAGGACATTTGTAAATAAGTTTAAAATGAAAACTTTTTCTTTTCAACACTTTGAAACAACAAGAAGTGGCTTTTGGCCAACCTAAATTTTATCATTCATTTCTAATTTTGAATCCCTAACAATTTAGTCCAACCTTTCCTTAAAAACACTCCATACCTTGTTTCAAATATCACAAATCACAACAAACTTTCTCTAATAACCATACATGTTTCAAATATCACAACAAACTTAGTTTTCTTATAAAAAAAATGGGTACAGTGCACATAGATCGCAAATTCTATTTCTGGATGGATTATCATTGTTCACGAATCCAAACCCTTTGTAATCCACATTGAAATGTTTTTGGTTTCTGTAATTATTAATTTGTATAGTTTACATACATTTGTTTACATGTAGAACTTTGATGATGATGTTTGGGAGAAAGAAATCCATGTACAATATTTGTTGTTTCTCCTTTTGTCATTTCACATCTTTTTCTTAATCAAAAAAGATATGTCAAATGATAAAAGGACAAACAACACATTTGATTTGAGACATTCATGCTATGAAGAACCAGGGTATTTCACAACCAGGGGTGACAACATAACATTCACAAGATATTGATAAAAAAGCATTAACTTGGCGAATGGTTTCAACATTTAGAAATTGATAGGTACAAAATGATAGAGGATAAATTCAGAACTCAAATTCATGTTTGTATCAGCCCTGGTAGGTATCAGGTAAACTGAGACAAGGTAATGCAATGGTAGTGAAATTTGTAGCTTCAAAATTTAAGTAAATTGTCTTAAAAATGTCTGTTTTGACAGAAAGTTCGGCATGATGATATATGCCACATCTTAGAATTAATCTAACTACAAATTCTTTAGTTTAAAAATTTCACAAACAGTCACTTTAACTGTTTGTTAACAAATGAGACTACAGCAATACAGATGCTGAGTATGCATCATTTAGCTGATAACCATGGTAGAGTCTACACCCCAACAGCTTATCATCTTACTACTTTATAACATTTATGACTAAACTCAGCCTTATATTACTGCTTTGATCGCTTGTATTTCATAGAATTGAAATCAGTAACAGGATATTAAGACGCACACAAGGAGAGTAGAGAGCCTATATGCATCTTAAATACAGAATATTCAGTCTCCTAGAGGCAAAACCAATCGAACAACTAACATAAAAATTCATAGTATGGTATTACCACAAACAAATCCAAATATACGACGTTACACCAAAGAGCCAACACACTATCAAAAAGTAATTTAGAATGACATAATAATTGTATTGAGAACAAAACAACTTCCAAGATTGTCATTTCTAGAGTACCAACAAACATTAAATAACGACCAAAACTGAAATGGAATTCGATTTGATAAAGCTTCAAAAGCATTACTTTAAAAGCTAACAAATACTACTCAGTACTTAACGGGAGCAAGAATTTCAAGTTGGGGAGCAAGCTTCTCGTCTACGATCTTCTCTGCTTTAGCCCTCAATTTATTGATCTGCTTCTTTTTCTCATAAGCAGCAAAAGCCCTTTCCTTCCTCTTCGTCTCGAGCTCCTGTTAACAAGAGAACAGTTAAAAACTTAGGAACCGCGGTTATTTATCAAATACAAAGAAGAAAACTTCAATCATAACCAAAATAACTGACCTTGATGGTGCCGGCGTAGTTCCATCCAACCTCTGCAGATAATTGTCCAAGCGAGCAGTATTTGTGTCCCTTTTGAAGCCTCAACACCCTAAATTCAACGACTCATTCAGTATTCAAACTCGATAAAAATTCTAATTCTTCGTCGAAAGAAGAAACAATACTTACTTAAGAGCATCAGGAACAACCATCCTCTTAATTTTGTCATATGGAGGTGGAATACCCTCATACACCTTCATCCTGGCAAGTGCCGCCTCTCCACGCTTTGTCTTGTGTGGAATCATTCTACAAAAACACAAACAACTTTTCAGAAACCCACCAAAACAATAACACATCGCTCAAAAACAAAATCAATTCTCAAAAACTCTCCAAAAGAGAACAGAACACTCAAAAACAACAACACTTTTCGAAACACAACACTCAAAGACAACATCATAACCTGTCAAAAACCATCCACAAAAGAACACAACATTCAACACTGCCAACAATATCACTACTCAAAAACCCTCCTAAAAACAACAAAAAACTCACAAACAACAAGATCAATTCTCAAAAACCCTCCAAAACAGAACACAAATCAATAACATCGACAGTACTTCTCAAAAACTGAAGAAAACAACACAACACTTCTGAAAAACCATTCACCAAATATTATAACAATAAACAACAGCATTTGTTTATAACAATTTAACAAATCAATCAAACAAACAGAGACATTCAACCGCAAAACAACTCATCCTTAAACAAATCCACGTCAAAAAATCACAAAAACCAATTACAAACATTAAACAATAAACATAAATAACACATATACAACATAAACAAATCACAAGATCTAGCAAAATAACTATAATCATTCAGAAAACAACAACATATTAATATCCAAAATGCGATTTATGAATTAAAACAACAACCCAGAAACATAAAAAATGCAATTTTTAAACAAAAACAATAACCTAGTAATATCCGAAAATGTGATTCAACAACAAAAAAAACAAAGATTGAATGATTTAGCGACTAACCCACGAACAGTACGCCAAAAGATCTTACTGGGAGCCCTAAAATGAATAGGACCATGAGAAGGTTTGGTGTTCATCCTCTTCCTAAGAAATCTCATATACTTCATCTTCTGCCTAACAAGACCACCAGAAGCACAAATCTCTTCACATCTAACAAGAACAACCTTCTGACCATTGAGAAGCTCCTTTGCAACGATGGAGGCAAGTCTACCTAGCATGTGGTGCCTTGCATCGATCACCACCCTCTTTGCGCAGATACCTGAACCAGACACCATTTTTGCTCGATCTTCTTCTTCTTTGTGGCTCAGTTAGGGTTTTGTGGTGAATGTGAGAGAAGTATATATATGTCGTTTTTTTCATGGGTTGGGCATTTCGGGTTTAGGCTACGTAACCCACGTTTGGTGTAAGCCCAACATGTGCTTTGGTATTAGAAAATTGCTGTTCCCACTTGTAAAATTACTAAACAAAACACATGGAAATTGCGCATTTGCTCTCAACTACAATTAAATACTGTTTGGTGATGGCAACGATAGTTAACTACAGTTGCAAACGACATTGCAATGGTAGCTAACTACTGTAGCTATCAGTATTGCAGTCGGTGCATGTTGTAATTCAGAACCATGCTAATTTTCGGCAAGTTATGACCAGTAATGCAAAACGACAATTTTAGTGGAAAGAAAACCAATACACCAACTATTTTAAGTCATAAGTTACAACATTACATAATTTTTCATAATTCATTAACATTAAATCAATTCGATATTACGTTAACATTACACGAATAATTGAAATTCAGCAAAAGTGAAAAGTCTATAAAATGACATCAAGTCTCTATTGACAATTTGGTCAGTTGCAGTTTGAACGAACACATAGATATAACACGTTATTTTCAACCATCGACCTAAATATTAATTCTACGTTGTTATTGTCACGAATAACCCGAGGAGAATAAACTGTTTTCCACATGTCTTCATCTTTATCCGTCCCAAGATCTACACATGGTACCTGTACAAATACATGAGATGTAGTATGATTTTCATCAAGATAGACAAAGTATTTGTTAAGTTGTGTCTTTAACTTCATTGTGTCGGTTGGAGTTAAAAAAATGTAAGCGTCTTCTTGAAAGTGGAGTATCGGACATGAGCTTCAATTTGTGCATCTTAGACATGTTTAACTTCACATAAGTTTATAAAATAGCAAATATCAGAATAAAACAAAACGAAAGGTAAAGTAGATCGCCGAAACATAGACGTATATTTATAAAAGAAAAATATTTATATAATTTATAAAAGGTTAGTTGTATATTTGCCACAAAAATGACATTACATTATATCCAATGCTCTCATTACTGTCTTAACTATATCATTTGACTTCACCTCTTTGACTTACCTTCTCTTTTCCATCAACTTTTACGTCCTTTGGTTTCACTCTGCAGTTTGTGATGCACTTTGCTCTAACATTTCTACCAATATTAAAATAACTAAGTATTGCACTAGTTTCGGGGAGAACAATTGCTACGACATTCATCAAAGTCGTATCCTTGTCAGTCACAACCACCTTTGACATATCTTTCTTTGAGTTAAGAAGTTAAAGCAACATCTATAAAACCCAAGTAAACTTGCCCTCTTTCTCAGCCGTAATAAATGCAAAAGCAACGGAATATGTCATATCGGTTAAGGTGACCCTAACTATTTCAAACAATGACATCATGTACATATTGGTTTTATAGGTGGAGTCCAAGATCACAACTGTCGAAAAATTGTTAAACAACTTAATAGATTCAGGATGAGCCCAAAATATGTCATCAACAATAGTACTCTCACTTTGTGCTATGGTGAAATAAACAAATTCGTACTCCTACAACTTTGAGACTATATACTTCATCCTTGTTTTGTCATTTATGCTTGAATTTTTTATATTTTGACGATCATTGAATAATTGCTTTATATTTGTCAGGTACTCTTGTCCTTTTCACTTCAAATTCGTCAAAATATTTTTTGGTTGCACCAAACTCTTGGTAAAATCACGCACAATCTTCTTGTCATCCTCCCTTAATCTTCCTACAAGAATGTGCCCTTCTAACTTTGGCGTTGTCTCATTGTTGTGAACTCCATTAAGAATAGCCAACTTCCAAGCCTTTGCTTCCATACTAATATATCCACCCAACTTGAAGATACACCCACATTTCCTTGATCATGTTGCTTCAAGCTCCAATCTTTTCTTGGGTACTTTGTGATCGCCACTCCTTTCACAAATCAACTTCAAAATTGGATTCTTTATACTTAATCTTTCTCTAACAACTGTAAATTCGGCCCTATTTTCTTGTCGATGTATCAAACTAAGCAATTTATCTCTACTTTTCCTTGTATCTTGGCTCGAAAAGAAATGAGTCATGTCAACTTTGTTGACACCAAGTTGGGACGCACCAGAACTAACATGCAAAGCTTCAACATTGACGAAAGATTCAACATAAACGAAAGCTTCATTAGTATTGTTTTTGACATCAACCGAAGCTTCAACCTTAGGTGATTTGATCTCGTCGAAATAATTGACAAAACTAGGTTTTGTCTCTACCGGATCATCATCTGCAATCTCAACCATAAATATAAATAAACAACATATCATTGCAAAAACATTTAATTAATATTTAACTTAAAAGAAAAAAAATTGAGAAAAAGTAAAAATAGGCAGTAGCTGTTGGAAATTTTGAAAATTCAAGGCCACAATTGTAGTTAACTACAATTCTACTAATGGTAGTTAACTACAATTGAAGTTCTAATGCCAACGGTAATTAACTACCGTTGCAGGTGCATTTCAGAAATTACAAAATTATGACAGAAAGCTAACCAAATATGAATGTGTTAAAAGATGCATTACAGGTTTTTGATGTCAAATGTGTGTAGAAACCTTCTAGCAATACTATGTGATCGCCACTCCTTTCACAAATCAACTCCAACATTGGATTCTTTATACTAGATCTTTCTGTAACAACTGTAAATCCAGCCTTATTTTCTTGTAGATGTATCAAACTAAGTAGTTTATCTCTATCTTTCCATGTATCTTGGCTCGAAAAGAAATGAGTCGTGTCAACTTTGTTGACACCAAGTTGGGACACACCGGAACTAACATGCAAAGCTTCAACATTGACGAAAGATTCAACATAAACGAAAGCTTCATTAGTATTGTTTTTGACATCAACTGAAGATTCAACCTTAGACAGTTTGATCTCGCCGAAATAATTTACACTACTAGGTTTTGTCTCAACCGGATCATCATCCGCAATCTCAACCATAATTATAAATAAACAACACATCATTACAAAAACATTTAATTAATATTTAACTTAAAAGACAAAAAAATAGAAGAAAAATATAGGCGGTAGCTGTTGGAAATTTTGAAAATTCAAGGCCACAATTGTAGTTAACTACAATTCTACTAATGGTAGTTAACTACAACTGAAGTTTAATGCCAATAGTAGTTAACTACCGTTGCAGATGCATTTCAAAAATTACAAAATTATGGCAGAAAATTGACCAAATATGAATGGGTTAAAAGATCCATTACTTGTTTTTTGACGTCAAATGTGTGTAGAAACCTTCTAGCAATCCTTCTCTAATGATTTGAGATAGATTGGGGAAAAAATTACACTTTTATGGTTTTTTTGTGAATAAGGTAAGAAAAGGTGATGAATGAATAGGAGGTAGGAGTATGTTTGCCGGTTTTGGGCAAAATTCTATCGCAATGGTAGTTAACTGTTGTTGGAAGGTCAATTGTAGTTGACTGCAGTCGAGGGTAAATGCGTAATTCTTGATATTTTTTTTAGCAATTTTACAAGTGGGAACAACAGTTTTCTTCTTATTATTGAATAAATTAGTAAACGAGTTTAATTTATATAACCCGTGCGTGAAAAAAAGTTTTACACCCCGATGTTGTCTTGTCATATTATTTATCAAGTTAAAAACGTGGTAAATTCTTATATACTCTGAAGTTCTCTTGAGTATAAAAACCCCATATTCAAAGCTCATTCAAAACTTGATTTTATTTCAAAATAAATTAATAAAAGAATATGACATGGTATTGAGTAATTGGATGTTGAAGGATACATATACAACCAAACACGAGAGGTACAATTGGGTTCACCTAAAAACACATGACTTATCATAGCTCATTAATTGATGTGATAACATATCATTAAATGCATGTGTGAAAAATATGGACATCAATGTGTGTATATTTTGTTTTTGTTGGTAGATATACGAAATGACAAAGCCATTATAAACTCACACACACACAAGTTGAGGTACCGGGGTTCGAACCCCATTCATGACGTCCGGCCTAACAATTTCAGCATTTTACCAATTGAGCTAGGACTTCTGGACTTGTGTATATAAATTAAACTCATTAATATTCTAAATGCCATTTTGATCATCCTATTTTATTGAAGTTTTGACCCCTTCATCAAAACGTGTATTTTTGTCCCCTAATTAACTTTTTTAGGAAATTCAACCCCCGATCTCAATGTTATTGGCTTGATTGATATGTATCAATGTTCTTTGATTCGTATCACTCTTCATCTGGGATCTCATGATACGATTCAAACTCCTTCCTTTAGAGGTTTCAATCGATTCAATCTTCATCTGGAAATTATCTGAATCGTATCAATATTCTTGTGAATCGCGTCAATCATCATGCTTTCCATAATCTCCTTTTTACAATATCGAATCTTATCAAGATTTTACTGAATCAGTCCACACACTTTTTAATCATTTGAAATAATTTACAAATAGACTCTGAAATGTTCAAAAACTCTCCCTGTCTCTCTCTCTACATCTTCTTCAGATTAAACACTTTATTTAGATCTTTGTAAAGTGTGAGGTCAAGGTTGTTAGGGTGCTATAGTACTTGCAACATTTGTTTCTCTCAAGGGTCTTGGTGGTAGATCAAAGACCTGAAAAAAGAAGGCATTTTTCACCTCCAAAGGGATTTTTGGGGGTTGTTTCTCAACCACATAAAGATTCAAGGAGATCGGAGCTTCGAACATTGCAAAGACGAATTCTCGGAGTAGAAGTTCTAGGGATTGCATGGAAGCTTGAGGTTCGAAGGTCTTGTGGGTGTCCAATTTCAAGAGGTCTTGAAGATTGAATCTTGTGTGATTGCTTAACATATAAGATTAGGGAATCGAAGGAATCTTTGTAATCATACATTTGTAAACATTTTTCATCATAGTGGAAGACCATGATATAGGCATTTTCTATCACGAATAGAGGACGTACCCCTAGAGAGGACGAAAATGGGGAACCTCTATAAATCTTAGTGTTTGATGGCCAGATATGGCAAGTGTACCAATCGTTAACCAAGTAATAAAGTGATAAGTCGAATGTCGTATCCACATGGATTGTCCTTTCCTCCAAACAATTCGTGTTACTTATTTTTGTAAGTTAACGGTATAAAAGTTAGGTTGAAATTTTTATCTGTTGGCAAAAGAGCAAGTTTACCTATTTTGGTTGCAGAAAAGTAAGCAGCGGTTAGGATTCTTCGAATCCCCTCTGTATATATATTGTTGGATAATAAGTAATAGAAATGTCCCGTTTATTTATCTTAGGTAAACTATACAAGTGATGAGGTTGTTGGGACGTCACTAACCTATTTTGGTCTATCCCTCTGATGGCTAACTGCACCTGCTGATCGCACAGTGATCCTTACGTGCGAGGTATTGCTAATTCAAAGGTAATTGAAACATAAACGTAAATTGGCTTTCCGGTGATTCCCAAGGCAATGAAGGCCAAGGTTCCCTTAGGTCTTCCCATCTATGAATCTTAGGACACTCATAGCAAACTCTCTACGTTTTTAGTAGTTCTACAAACGGGCAACCCTAATCTACGTCTACCTTACTAAGGGTTTCAAGAGAATGGTTCTATTAGGTTATGGCTTATTTCCTTCAGCTAGAACTTGTTTCCCTAATTACTAACCGGTTAATTCCTAGGTTCGGTAAGGCACCACCCGACTCAATAATTTCACCTACTAAGTACCTACGACTAGGGTTAACAATTCTTATGGCATATTTGGCTAGTTAATAATCAATTACTTCCTAGACAGATAGTTATCAGTAAAGGGATATAAATATCAAGATATAAGCATCCAGTACCTAAGTACCTAATCTAGGGTTGCACCTATCATAGAAATAAACTATTTCCTAATAAAACTTAATAGTGAACAAAAGAATAAATAAATAAAATAAACGACATATTATATTAAATAAATATCCAACAAAAATATACAGAGGTTCATCCTGGAAATCTAACCTAAAAAGATTTAGTTACACATGGTAACTAAAAACAAATTACTAAAGATAAAAACATACCTTAGAAAATCAAGGAGAAGATAGAAACTCTCCCGAAGCTCCAAAGTTGCCTTCCTCTTGAACTGCCACAGTTCTGAACGAGAAATTTTGAATGAGGAAGACTGATATTTATAGTGAGAGTTTCTACCTTGGTTTAGGCTAACAGTTCGGGCTTTACCCAAAATAAAAGCAGGAAAAGATGCTTGTGCCCCACATTTTCAGATGCACGGGGCACATTGCTAGTGTGCCTAGAATGACCGTATGGTTAAAACCATGCCCTAGGCGCATAACATGCCATTCCATGTGCTAGGCACATGGTTCATGTGCTAGGCACATTACTCACGGGCAAATGGTTCATGTGTTAGGCGCATGACATCTCTCCTGGGCCCAAATTCTCCGATTTTTCGTCGTTTTAGGTCTTCGTCTTCAAATAACTTTCTTCAGGACTAGGGAACAAAATTCCTCCCTGGTGTTTGTCTTCTGAGGCCTCTTGAATCTTCATTCTTCATTTCCTTGAATCTTCACAATTCTTAAGATGTTCTTGATTTTCCGATTTGCATGATTTCTTCGTGAATTACTTCAACAATTTGAATAATCCCCGACAATGACGCCAAAACTTAATGGTCGGATATGGCATGTGTACCAATTGTTAGCCAAGTAATAAAGTGATAAGTAAAGTATCGTATCCACATGGATTGTCCTTTTGTCTAAACAATTCGCGTTACTTGTTTTTGTAAGTTGACGATATAAAAGTTAGGTTGCAATTTTATCTATTTGCAACAAAGCAAGTTTACCTGTTTTGGTTGCAGAAAAGTAAGCAGCGGTTAGGATTCTTCGAATCCCCTATGTATATATTTTGTTGGATAATAAGTAATAGAAATGTCGCGTTTATTTATCTTAGGTAGACTATACAAGTGAGGAGGTCGTTGGGACGTTACTAACATATTTTGGTCTATCCCTCCGATGGCTACCTGCACCTGCTGATCACACGGTGATCCTTACATGCGGGGTCTTGCTAATTCAAAGGTAATTGAAACATAAACTTAAATCGACTTTCCAGTGTTTCCCAAGGCAATGAAGGCCAATGTTCCCCTAGGTCTGTCCATCTATGAATCTTAGGACACTCATAGCACACTCTATATACGTTCTTAGTAGTTCTACAAATGGGCAGCCCTAATATACGTCTACCTTACTAATGGTTTCAAGAGATTGGTTCTATTAGGTTACGACTTATTTTCTTCAGCTAGGCACATGTTTCCCTAATTACTAACCAGTTAATTTCTAGGTTCGGTGAGGCACCACCCGACTCAATTGTTTCACCTACTAAGTACCTATGACTAGGGTTAACAATTCTTATGGCATCTTTGGCTAGTTAATAATCACTTACTTGCTAGACACATAGTTATCAGTAAAGGGATATAAATATCAAGATATAAGCATCTAGTTAGTGATAACAATATTAGGCCCTGTCATAACTTAAGTACCTAATCTAGGGTTGCACCTATCACATAAATAAACTATTTCCTAATAAAACTTAACACCGAACAAAAGAATAAATAAATAAAATAAACGAAATATTATATTAAATAAATATCCAACAAAAATATACAGAGTTTCATCTTAGAACTCTAACTTAAAAATATTTAGTTACACATGGTAACTAAAAACAAATTATTAAAGATAAAAACTTACCATAGAAAATCAAGGAGAAGATAGAAACTCTCCCAAAGCTCCAAAGTTGCCTTCTTTTTGAATTGCCACAGTTCTGAACGAGAAATTCTAAATGAGGAAGACTGGTATTTATAGTGAGAGTTTCTACCTATGTTTGGGTTAAAAGTGCGGGCTTTACCCATAATAAAAGCAGGAAAAGACGCTTGTGCGCCGTATTTTCAGATGCACAGGGCACATTGCTAGTGTACCTAGCGCATGAGTGTATGGTCAAAACCAAGCCCTAGGCGCATGAACAATGCCCTAGGTGCATGGCATGACATTCCATGTGCTAGGCACATGGTTCATGTGCTAGGCGCATGACTTCTCTCTTGGGCCCAAATTCTCCAATCATTTTAGGTCTTCGTCTTCAAACAACTTGCCTCATGACCAGGGTGAAGATGAGAAAAACACAAGAATAGGGGGTTGAATTATATTAGCTTTTTCTTCTTTTTAAACTGAGTCCAATGTTCAGAATCTGATAGAGTTCAGAATTAAGAACAAAGTTCAGAGTCTAATGCAGCGGATAAATAGAGAGAGAGAGAGAGAGAGAGAGAGAGAGAGAGAGAGAGAGAGAGAGAGAGAGAGAGAGAGAGAGAAAGACATAAAGCAATTATACATGTTCCTTCCACAATCCGGAAGTAGTCATGTCCCCCTTGCACTTCCAAGGAGAGTTCACTAAAATCAATACCTAATTACAAATGCTCAAGCACACAGCATGAGACTTCCAATACTCAAGCACACTTGCAAGATATTCTCTATGCTCAAGCACAAAAGCAAGAGACTTCTAAACAAAAAAATTACACAGAAAGATGTTTTAGGTTGTACACTTGATATACAATCAGTGGTGTTCACAATACAAATCAAATACAGACTCTTAAGACTCTAAAATTTCTAAGATATGAAAGTTGTTAAGAAATTCTAAGTGAACTTTGATGTGCAACAGTTTCAGCAGAGTTTTGATACTAGTAAAATTGTTGTTGAGTCTCTTACAATCTTCAATTCTTCACTCCTTTATATAGAGGTGTGAGAGACACGTTTATGATTGCCAGCACGTCAAAAAGAGTCGTTGTTGAATCTTGATCATCACCAATGATTTTTTTGCTTGATATGGTTAATGTCCTAGGAGAGAACAATTTGAAATTCATTCCCTGTTTAGAGAATTAACCAGCGTAGACACAGTTGTAGCTTGTACTATTGCAGACATGAAGAGTGGAATAGTGGTTGTGCAATTGTACTATGTCCTTTTCTGCGCTCTTCAGTGGATAAGCATCCAATGCCTTCTAATTCCTCGAAAATAGTCGTTGCTCCAGGCTTCTATTCCTTATGCAATGATGTGTCTACAGAATAAAAAACTTTAACTAACTGCAACTTCTTTGACTTCAGACTCTGATGATCTTCAGACTCTTATGGTCTTCAGACGCTTGATGACGTCAAACTCTGGCAGTCAACTTCTGATGGTGTTCAGGCTGTCTTGCAACATAAGATTCCTTTGCTAATTCCTTTTCTCTCTTTTGTTTTTTCAAAATCAATACTTGAATTCTAAGACTTATAAATTTTTGTCTATGGTCCTGCACACTTGAACAAATATTAGCATATCCAATTGACTTTTTAATACCTTGTTATCATCAAAACTTAATGTGGTAATGTTAA
>Ga0315914_1001866_pt1 | contig 32108 bp, 12 predicted proteins | sample MpolenodulesMG_FD_203920 | JGI IMG/M metagenome (GOLD analysis project Ga0315914, IMG submission 203920) | Medicago polymorpha root nodule microbial communities from Los Angeles, California, United States - elongated nodules | ecosystem: Host-associated > Plants > Roots > Nodule | place: USA...
ATATATATATTTAAAATAAATAAATAAATTTTAAACCAAGACCAAGATAGAATTTTAGTGTGACTATTGCATCTATAATGCGGCGGCAGATAATCTAAACTGTACAATGGTAAAATTCACACATATCATAAGGCTGAAACACACATGTAAAATATGAAAATGCCACTCAACAGTTAATTGTCGAGGAATTCAAAAACCGACTGCAGTTAACTGCCGAGGTTTTTCTCGGTAGTTAACTGCAGCCGTTTCCATCGACAGTTAACTGCCAAGGAAATCAATTATGCAGACAGTGAGGTCTTGCAGGGTAAATCAAAGACATTGGTGATCCCCACTATACTTTTTCATTTTTGAGGGCAGAATTATGTTTTACTTTCTTCTTTTCTTTTCTTCTTTTATGGTGGTTAGAAGGATTATTAGTTTTACTAGTACATCGTTATTTTTGTTGGTTGAAAAGTCATGTATGAAATCACTTTTTGTGTTGACAAAGTCCTCTTCCAGATAAAGCCATGTTAATGATTTCTTCCACACACTTTTGGCTAAAGAACCAAGCAGTAAAGGACCAATACAGAGCAAAACAAGTGGAAAGGGTGGAGGGGATGCAGAGTGAGCATTGTATCGGTTTATATCACGAGTATCAAGACTCACCACACACATAATCAATTTTTCAGGTGGTGGAATTCAATGATTCTCATGACCCGGTAAAAAAGTACCTCATTTAACAAGAGATAAGGGCAATAGTGGACTGGTACCATAAGTGAATGTGACCTCAAATCTACCACCATTCCAAACTCCTTTTAGACCAAGAATCTTTGGCATGCAAACGATTCAAATTCTCGCCCACAAGAGTTAGAGAGACATGCAACATCTTTCTGCCGACCTTTACAAAGAGGATTTAAAGTAAAATATTGGAAATCAAAGAGAAAAAAGAATTAAAAAAAAAGGTGTAATGAAAGACATTATTGTCGTCGAATCGGAAGAAGCGCAGGAAACAACAATAAATTAATGATTTAGGACCATCAAAACATCGAGCCTCTCGACTACATCGCGATCATGTGTACTAAGATCAACTCATGATTGTCCATCAAGTTGGATCAAGACTCTAATACTAGTTAATGGTAAGTCACGGAAAACAACATGAGCAACAACAAACTAATGATTCAAGATTACTACGAGACCTACATCTCTACACAAAACCTTAAAGACATTGAATATATGAGTCACCATCTTTTAAATATTTAAGATTTTGTACACTCATAATCAATGTTTGACTAATCACTCACACTTGAACCCAACAATTATAATGAAAGAATAGAAGATGGGAATATATAGACATCCATACACTAGGTAAGGGGCTTAAGAAAATGAAGATTGTTTAAACTTTGAGCTAGTCGGTGAGTGCACATAGAGTGAGTGTAAATAAGTATAGACATGAAATAGATAGAATTTAAGTAATGTATTAGAGTATAAAAAATGTAAATATATTTTAGAAGTAACTTAATTTTCTCTATAAACACCTAATAGGTGCCAATGTATTTGATTTGAACCGAGTAGCACTAATTTTTTTAACTGAAAGAAACTAGTACTGATTTCAATTTAGTAAAATATGTTATTAACTTTAAAGCACACTTGTGTAGCCAATGGGCCAGGAAATATTAGTTATGAATAAATTATTATGAAAACTCCAAGTTTTAGAATAATGATGAGTTTTGAAACAAGTTTATAAAGAAAGATATTTATAATTTTATAAGTTAATTTTGTAAGAGTGAGTGAAACTTGTAAAAATGGTATTAAAGTTTGTTCATGATTCATTAGATCAACCGTTATCAAGTCATATATATTGATTCAATAAAATCACGTTTCAAATGTCTGGTTCTGAATTTTTATATTAGATATAACACAACCCTGTAATATTTTTAAGTTTCTTCTCGTCTAGTGAGAGACCCTTAACATAAACCATTTACTTCCTGAGTTATATAATATAAGAATAATTGACAATCTTTGATCTCTAAACTATAAAAAATCTAACAATTTTTTAAAAAGAAATAAAAGAAAAGAAAACTATCAATTTAATCCTAAAGTACACGAAATCCTTCACCACCACGTATCGACCATTGCCTCTGTCACCATCTCTACTTGGCATTCTCATTGTTGGTTTGCCATTTGGCATCATTATCAACGCTATAGCTACCGTGAGTTTATCAACATCGTTGCCACCCAAGTCCAACACCTTCACTGTTACATTGTCGTCTATTATCATCCTTCACTACCATGAAAGTTTGAAACACCTTTCACCATTTGTCGCGTGACACAAGTAATTTTTTCTCCGGGGTTCGAACCCCAAACGTTACGGTGACACAAGTAATTTGTCAATTGCACGTATTTTATATAAAAAATAAATGCATTAAAATCATCTTTTTTTCACTCAATGCATTAAATTCCTCTAATGTATGCTCAAAATGACACATACACATACAGTATATTATAAAAATCATTGACTTTCTCAATTACACACATATAGAGCCGTGTAATATATATCAAAGATTCAGATGAAACCATGAAATAAGATGAAGCATTTTGTTTTTTTACAAGATGAGAGACATTTTAAAGAATTGTTGAAGATGATAGAAAATAGAGTGTTCGGGGGTGAGGGTTGTAGAGGATGAAAAGCTCATTTGGTTGAACTAATGGGTTAAAAAAATTAAGGAGTTAAATGTCCAATTTCGAATTCTGGTAATAGAGAAAAATACCAACTATCCATTAATTAACATGCTAACATTTTCATTATATAGTCTTTTTGTTGTATCCCCTCCAAAAAAAAATATTTTTGTTGTATCCAATTTTTGATTTACGGCTTCATAACAATATGTGTGTAATTTTTTTTTTAATAAATAAGGGTAGTGATTATTGATTAAATAAATAGAAGTGATATATATGTGTACATATATACAATACAGGAATACCTCGTATACGAGATAAGTACAATTTCCCTCCTTCAGTAATCACAAACCCAAATTCCTTTTGACGTCAATATTTTTGTGCCAATATATTCAACATTTTTAACTATATTCTACATAGATGAGAATACCGATTCTGTTTAAAAGTCATTCTTTGTATGTTGAAATATAAAATTGTTTTAACTTGTTTTTGCTAAATCAAAATAAATAAATAAAAACCATTTCATGATGATTCAATGCACTATACATAAAAATTGAATAGAAAGGAGAGAAACACAACACCATTCTAAACAAAGAAACATGAAACATTGTGAAAACATAACGGAGATTTTTTACAAATGACTAGGCATGTGCACTATCTCAAACTTCAGTTGACGTTAATGTTGAACAATTAGAAGAGACAATGTCACTACGCATGTTTTTTGACTTTACTCTTAAGTTAGTGAAAGGGAATGTAAAGAATAAAAAAATTAACAAGAGACACATATATTATCTCCTAGATGTGAACACTGAAAAGCATATAATGTCAAAAATTCATTAATAAAATACCTCTTTGATATCTTTTGATTATTTGTCGGTAAAACTACAAATCAATAACTTAAATATTTAAGACCAACCAAAAAGTAATTTAAACATTTAAGCATTTTTTTTGTCGAGTTTAAAACTTTATTTCGATAACTATATTTAAATTTTTTTTTTGAGCTAATATTTTAAATTATTTTTTCTTCCAAAAAACCTATAATTTAACATAATTCTAAAATAATTTAGAAAGACAAATTTATCACCACCAACTAAAGTGAATTTAGTTGACCAACAATAGATTAGTTTAAGTGGTAAGATATTTGAGTTTTTTTTTTTGTGGCTGGGGTTTGAACTCCAAATCTTGTATATATTATACATTATTCATACCAATTGAGTCAAGTTCATAAAAACAAATATTTGAGTTGTTCTTTAAACAAGTGATCATGTAACACCCAAGGCTGACGAGGGCGGGGAGTTATCGCTGGTGCACAAGGTACGACAATGAGCGGCTCCTGACAGCTTCTAGAGGAACCGAATCACATCGGAATGAGAGAGATCCTGAGGCCGTGTAGGTATGGGACTACATGGTTGAAGGAAGGCTTAAAATAATTGTTTGGTACTACCTATATCAACAAGATACATCTTCTTTTTGGTAGCCCATTCCATAAGAACTTCACAATTAAGCGTGCTTGACTTGGAGTAGTCTTTGGATGAGTGACTTACCGGGAAGTTTTCCGGTAAGCGTGCGAGTGAGAACAAAACACGCTGAAAAGACCCATGTTGGTTTGTAGGGTTAGTCGGCAATCCTAAAAGCAGTCTGGGATGTTACGGATCAGATGTTTAATCTTTGACTCTCGCGTACCAAAATAATTGGTTGAGAAGAGAAAATCCACTTTGTATGCTCCATAAATTCCTCGACAAAGATTAATACTACTAAACGGTGATGGAAACTTTAATTTAAAACATAAAATGAAAACCATTGTTTTTATTATTTTTGAAGAGTACTAATAAGTGATAGCCTAATAGGTGGGAGTTGGGACCGCAATACAATAGTAGTAGAAGCGTGCTACCTAGGCAGTCACGTGCGAAGACCAATTGTGTTTATATATATAAAGACATAAGATGAGATGAGACACCAAAAGCAAAGAAAGAGTAGTAAGTAGTAACAACAAAGCATAGAGACTCACTCACTCACTCTATACTGTTTCAAACCTTTTCTTCTTTTTCTTCATTATCCTTTTATCTTTGTCTTTCACTGTTACTAACTAAGTTAGTTACCTTTTTATTCCAACTAAACTAACAAATGGACTCACGCAATGGTGAGATAAGGCTTTCAAAGTTCAAAAGAATTTGTGTTTTCTGTGGAAGTAGTCCTGGTAAAAAAACTACCTACCAAGATGCTGCCATGAACCTTGGCAATGAATTGGTATGTATATATTATACTATATACTTTACATACACATATCAAGTTTTTTTTTTTCTTTTGTAATCTATAGCCACATTTTTCAATAAGTGAGTTGAAATGGTGTATATGGATCTTATGAGAATATTCATAAAAAAAATTCTTTTTGAGATAAATTAATCTAACTTTATGATGTGACATGACATCTTTATTATTCTGCTTCTATAGTGAATTTCAGTTTTTGTAAGGTTATATACTCTGTATTTGGTCATATACATTAAGCCCAAAAACATTAATCAAAGTGTTTAATTAAATTGGAATCTCCATTTTTGTTTTCTATTAAGGTTTTTAGTTCAGCATCACTCTGAATGAACCAAACATTTGTACGGACTAAAAAATGCTGTCTGTTGAAGAATCATTTTTTGTGCTTTTTTCCTTCTTCTCACTTTTTACCTTCACTGTTTGCATTTCAAAGTAACAGTTAAAAATGTACTTGTACTAATGTAAATGTTTTTCTTTTCTTTCATCACATGGGTCATTCATTGTTTCATTTTTGACATCATACAGAATCATCATAGTCACCACCATTATTATTATTTGGTTTTCTTGTTTCATAGTATTTTATATTAATGATGTTGTTTGTTGTGTGAAGGTTTCAAGGAACATTGATCTTGTGTATGGAGGAGGAAGCATTGGTCTTATGGGTTTAGTTTCTCAAGCTGTTCATGATGGTGGTCGCCATGTCATTGGGTATATAACACTCTTTTTTTCTTCTCTCTTTTCATCATCATTTTTGTTTATCTCAAAAAATAAACACTTGGTCAATGAGTAACTACCATGCTTTTGTTAACCTCTTTTACTCATTAATTAACACTATCTTTGTCATTTTATTGTCTGTTGTTGCAGAGTTATTCCCAAGACACTCATGCCTCGAGAGGTAATTGTCTAGTAAAAGCTTAACCCCTTTTTCCTTTTCTTATTAAAGTGTACTAATTACTCGCCCTAAAGTTGATGTATCTGGTTCAAATTGAATTGGATGCATCAACTTTTGTTGACCTGATTTTCTCTTATGTTTAGATTTTGCGTAAAAAATTATTGTTTATGTCTTTGGTTTGATGTCATTTTGCAGCTAACTGGTGAAACAGTAGGAGAAGTTAAGGCTGTTGCTGATATGCATCAAAGGAAAGCTGAGATGGCTAAGCATTCAGATGCTTTTATTGCCTTACCAGGTTAGCACTTAGCATGCAATTTGTGTGTTAATTTCTAGCATTTTCTAGTTATAGCGTGAAGAAATTACCATATCTTATTGTTTGATTCCTTTGAAAAAACAATTGTTTCACCGACATTCTCATATTAATTTTTTGTTGTTTACTTGATTGCTTTTTAGACAGAATGGTTTCTTTTTGTCTAGTAAAGTTGTTTAACTTTCTAGACTAATCCAGCTATTGTTGTGTTTTGTGGGGTTTATTTCTTTGCTAAACCTTTTTATCTTTCATTTTTAAAATGTTTAATTAAAAAATGTTTTTGTTGATTTGATTTGGAATTCACAACCACAAGTAATGAATAACTTTGACTAGTGTGGTCCACTCATTGAGGACAAGAAATGAATTTCTTAATTCTTAATTATAAGAAAGTGTCACAAATCATGTTGTTTTAAAATGTTATTATGTGTTATGTGCCTCTTTTCTCATTGCTTCAAACTACTACTAATTCCTAAACAACTTTCATGGCTTTCTTTCACACATTCCAAAGCTTACTTGATAATGAAGAATGATAGTGACCTTACCTTACCTTATCCCTTATAATATAAAATATTGGACTGAAAATCATAGCTTCTGCGGTTCTGATCAACTATGGTTCAGGTTATATGCCATTTTTTCCACTACTTTTGTTTGAACTGTGGCATGATTCTCCAAAACTTGCTTCATTTGATAATGAGGGAAAGTAAAGAAAAGGAACTTTCATAAGATAACATTTCCAATTAGCACCTGCACCTGACATTGTTTCATCCTTTTCAATAACCTTTCTACTGCTAGTACTAGTTGTTATTTTATTTATCATTTTGATTCCTAAGTAATTTATTTTGAGTATTGAAAATTAGTGACAGAGAGAGTGGAGGCACGCAAAGAAAAGACAGAGTTTTCAATCACTCTTTCTTGGGTTCCTCCTAAGAAAATTGATTCCCAAGGAATGACTTGTGTAAATTATAATTTAAACCTTCAACTGACACTGCCACATCCATAGCTACATTTGGACACAAAGTCATACTATACTAACTAAATACCAAGGATTTATTTAAATCAAGGTCGCATTGCGGTCTATGATATTGTCGAGAGTTGCGGTCAAATGTGTTTGATGTAGCTTCAATTGTGGTCACATTGGCGTCACATAGACCTAAAACACATTGATGTTATAATTCAGGTTATAATCATGGATGGTCTATTTTATGTTTCTGAATATTGAATTTTCTGAATTAACTTATGCAGGTGGATATGGAACTCTAGAGGAACTTCTTGAAGTCATAACATGGGCTCAACTTGGAATTCATGACAAGCCGGTAATAATTGACATGTCCAATTTTGAGGAATCTATATCTTTATCTATATTATAATTATTGTTATTTATGAATTAATCTGGCTTAAACTTACAAACTTGTAGGTTGGATTAGTAAATGTTGATGGATACTTTAACTCTTTGTTGTCATTCATTGACAAAGCTGTGGAAGAAGGGTTTATTAGTCCAAATGCTCGTCACATAATTGTATCAGCACCAACTGCAAAAGAGTTAGTTAAGAAATTGGAGGTAACTAATTTGTCCTAACTCAAAAAACTATAGGTATTTGCATCTTACTGCAATGAAATACAAATTGACATATCAAGTATTGGTCAGTCCATTGTCAAAAAAATAGTATTAATCAATCCAATATCCTCTAGTTTATCCAAGAAGTTCTTGCAAGGGTTTGTTGGCATTGTTGCTGTTACAACTCCTTTTCAATCTAATTCTCATAAAGTTGAAACAAATGTCCCATGTGAAATCACTAATAGAAAAGTCACATCAAAGAGATGTTTCTTTGATTTTAGTGATTTTATACTATATAAAGATAAAAACAATAAGCTCATTTATGTCATGTAGCTTTTTTAAACCAATTGTATACTTATTAATTAATTTCTCATCTGTAAAGTTATGCAGCTCCTAACTATAACATTTGAAATTAATTTACAGGAGTATGTTCCATGTCATGAGGGTGTTGCTTCCAAGTTGAGCTGGCAGATGGAACAGCAGCTAGCATACCCTCAAGATTATGACATCTCAAGGTAGCTGATAGCTATGTTTACTTCACTTGCACGGAATATCAGACCATATGATATAGAATTTTGGAGGTCGAAGAAGAAGCTATTTTCAACTATCAGTGTTCTGCTTTTTTATTTAATCCTTTAATTTCTTATGTAAATTACTGTGATTGACCTGAACCTATGAAAGTTAAATTACTTATTAGTACCTTGTTATAAACTTTGATTTTATTAAAGTTGTAACTTGTAAGTAAGTACTCTCTTCTTAACCTATTATTCAATGTTGATTAGTAGTTTTTATATTTAACTGGCCTTAAGAGTCATCCTTATCTTCTGTGTTGATCAAGATTTTAAATTGTTATCATGGCTGTATCACAATTCTTGATAATATTATAGTAAATTGTTGCCAATTTCCGTTGTTGCGATGACACTTACAACTTACAAGCGTAATGTATTTTTTTTTATTTATTGTCTTAACCTTCTAGCTCTCCGGGATGAGCGTTCTGGTAATTTAGAATTTGGAGAGGTGAATAAAGTTTGACTAGTTATTCTTTCAATCATGATAATTTGAGTTCTCACGAACAATTTGTTTTTCATTTCAATTTAGTTGTAGATAAATAGAAAAACTTTAAATTGCAACTAAATTTTTGGTTGCATGCCCGTTTTTAAAAAACATTAGTTTTAAGTATCAAAAACAGAAACATATTTCATCAAAAAAAGAAGGCATAAGAGTTTAATTAAGATATAAACTGGGACATACATGGTACATGAATTGATGGTGGAAATGTGTGAACTATGGTCCAACTTAAATATTAGTAAGTGTCAATAATAAAGAATGGGACCGATTATAAGACAGTGATGTTCAAGGCTTGTCACGAAGTAACTAAATTTAGAGTTCAAAAGGTCCAGAGAACTAAAGACAAGAGACAAGAGAGGGACTAGGTGAACGGGGCCAATGTCATTATAGTGGAAGGGCAATTGGGATAGATAGTATTCTTCCTAGGCTCATTCATGTTGCACAAAGAGATTGAATTTTGTAGGCCATTTATTCTCCAGCAAATGAGACAATGCCATGTGTTTTCAAGGACAACATGGTATTCAAAGAAAAGTTTAAGGGGTCATGTGGCACATGCATCTATCTGAAGACAATACAATAGCTATCTTTGGTCCCCGGTTTAATCTAACAATTGCTAGTGGTTGAAAATACTTCCTTTCCACAAATGGAGCTATAGGTTTTGAGATATATGAGGCACAAACGCATTAGACATGATACTAACACTGACATGTAAACACTCGTAATACTTTTAGAAAATCAAATTGAACATATGTAGGGTGTGTTTGTTTTGATGGTGAAAACAAACCAAACACACGTTTAAAATGACGCTACAATTTGTACCTTCATGAAATTCACGGTAGAAAAAGTCTCGGGACGTGATATTTAGAGTTGAAACGCATATCCAAACAAATGCGTAATCACATGCAGCGGTGTCAAATACCGGCTCATGTTCGACACAAAATACATATTCTATCCGAAGAGGGCATTGCAAAAAGGAATTATAGGCAACAACTCTAATCAAGGTGGTGTATATACCCTTTTGATTCCTTCAGAAGTTCTTAGTATTAGAACTAATTTTAGAAAAGATAAAAAGAAAAAGATGCCTTCACTGCGCTGTATGAGAAAGTGGTAGGTTGTTACAAAACTATAAGTATGGAACAATTCCCTTTATGAGCTTTTCTTCTTTTTTAACTTTTGAACATTCAAAATGTAAAATGTTTTTGTTCAAATGTAAAATGTTTCGGTGTGTCCCTAAAAAAAAAGTAAAATGTTTGTTGTGTGTTTTTAGATTAGCACTTATCAAATATGATTTTGAATAAAATTTGATTAGGTTACAATGAAGTTTAAAGTAAAGTGATTTATATTATGATATTTTAGCTCTAAAAATAAGTTTAAATTTAAAACTTACAACAAAATTTATATTTGATCAATTCTAGACAAATAGTCTAGGTAACACCAATCAAACATATGTATTATTTGCTGTCAAAATTTATTTATGCTTACTAGTATTTGTTAGACATTTGTTGACAAAATTGTGTTTGATAGAAAATCCTAATAATTTTATAAGTAAAACCAAATATACACACCAAATATTGTTTTAAGTAAGGATTAAGGAAGGGAACAATGACATAAAAATAGAAGGTGAAAGTAATGTTGTAGGAGTAGTACATAGAGAGCTTGTTGTCTAGAAAAGGAATCTGACAACTGTTGATATTTAATCAATGAGTAAAAGAGGAAGGGGCGTAGGGTCAGAGGAAAAACTCTCTTTATTCATATCAGTCAACTTGCCCTAATTCAAGAGCTGTTCTAGGTCATTGACTCTAGAATAAACGGTTGAATGTGCATCATGCAGTGCTTATTTTGGTAAACATAAAAATGTCTAGGACCACTCTACCTTGCAAACGTAACTTCCAGGGGATATTTTATTGTTATGTTAGGTCACATGGTTCTTCTATACTACCATTCAAATCTGTTTTCAGTTTTCTTAAGCTAAAGTGATAGGTATTGCTGCATCACCTAGCTTCTATCGATAATCGTTTAATGGCAATTTTTTAAACTGTAACATGTTCTTATGTACCATGAACCAAAAATAAGGTTTCTATATCTGTCAAATGATGGAATAGTGTAAGAGGAATTTCCAAAATATAAATTTGGAAGATTGTAATGGTTAGGCTTAATTATCAAGAAGAAAAAAGAAGATACAATGTACCTCTTGGTAAAGTGGTTGTAACCAATGGCGGAGCTAGGAAAAAAAAGTTTGGGTGAACCATTAAAATAAACAATAATATATAAACATAAAATTTACAACTACTATAAAAAAATGAATCACGTAATTTACAACTACTATAAATTATGATTTTTTTTATAGTACAACCGTTAATCGAGGGAATTTTAAGTTGATATAACAATATGCAGAAGATTTGAAACTCATGCATATTCAAAGGTCTATAAGCCTCTGCTAACCAACCAAGTATAAACATGACAAAAATCACGTATGCTACTTTTGAAACCGCTTAAAAGTTGTTTAAAGTCTCGCAAAATAGACTTATAATTTTTTATTTTTATAATTTTATCGGATGGGCCAGCACACCACTTTGCAAAGATTTGGATTTGCCGAAAACTAAAACCGACACAAATTGAACCTATAGTCGTTGATTTTTTAAATTTTCCGGACCCTAGCCCATGAGGGCTCCGCCTCTGGTTGTAGCCTTGTGGGCGTTGGTTGTGATCGTAAGGTCGACATTTCGAATCTTATTTGCATTCAAACATGTGCGACTTACAACTACTATAATTGTATCTTGTCTTTTCAAGAACGATAGTATGCAGAAGCGTATATGAATACATGATTAGTGGATAGCGTTAATGTGATATGAGCTTCCAGATCAATGCATACTCTCAATGAGAGAATTTTTTTGATGTTCTCTCTATCTCGTTGTGATGATGTAATGTCAACAACAACGATGCGACTAGTGTATTTGACTCAGGGATCATGACCTTTTTATTTATAGAATCCTAATTAGGGTCAACTATTAGTATTTCTATTTTAAGTGGCAATCCATAATACATAATTAGTTAATTACTCATATATAATACAATGTTGGATTAATGATACAACTTGAAGTCATTTCGAAATTACCTTCATATTTGCCAAATGAATTATTTTGTTAACAACCACAACTCCATCTAACAATTGTATCCCATACACAAATGCAGTTTGATTTTTTTGTGATCAATTTCCAATGATCTTCTTTCAATTTGTTTGCAAGAATTTTCTAGATGATTTTGTACATATAACCCATTATATAAATAGGTCTGTTTTCTAGATGACTTGATTTAGGCAACATTGAAGTACTATGAAATTCTCGTACAAAATCCACTAAATCTTCTTTGATAAAGCTTCAACAATCTATAATAAATTTAAAACTGAACCATCAAGACCTCAGCTCTTATCTCCATCATAACTCCAAATGACTTCCCTAACTTCTTCTGCAGTGCTCTTTTTTACTGTCGAACGAGATGAGATTCCAATAAGTAAAGGCAGTATAACCAACAAAACGGCTAAAACCACAAATCAAGGTGTTCTTAGACCCTCATTATTATCATATATAGACAACTGCTAGAAAGTAAGCCCACTCAGTCTTACTTCTCCCTTTGTTGCTTCCACACCCTCCACACAATTTTTTTTCCTTTCTTAATTCGATTTGTTAATTTTTCCTCTGTGGTTACCGCAAACAGCATGTAATTTTTAGTGTTAGAGTCTCCCTCCCTTATCCACTTTTGTCTTAACTTTTGCCTTAGCAATTTTCTTTACTCCGAAGCTTTTGCCAAAAACTCTCCTCTACTTTGACTCTCTTATCAACATCAATATATGACAATCATCTAAATCACTTTTACCCCCCTATTTTGGCAAAACACTCCTCTATCTTGGATTAAATGATACATTTAAGTTGTACATAGTTCTTAGGCTTAAATGCGGTTTTTGCCTCCTATTTTAAGAAAATGTAATATTGTCTCATCATTTTTAATTGTGCAATTTTGCGTGTTACATAAAAAAAAATATCAATCTTTAATTTTGACCATCCAATTTGATGACGTGGTAGTAAATTATTCACTTTCTGTTCCTTGTATTATTTTTTGATATTCTTTTGCCTCTGTTCACTTGGTTACGACTCAATTTAACACTATATTTTTTGAAGATTCGACAATTTGGCCCTTTGTTTTCACGTCAAGTCACCTAATATATTGTCAAATAATAATTTTTTTTGTTGAGAAAGTCAAATTGGCATCAGAGAGAATCCAAACTTATGTAGTGTGAAAGGAACACACTCCAAAGTTCCAAACCAACACAACCCAAGTTGGTTGCCAAATAAAAAAAAATAGATGGTCAAAATCATAGATTTCTCAAAATTTCTAAAATACGGTACCAAAATTGTGCAATTAAAAATCGGAGGACTAAAATTGCGGTTTTATCAAAATAGGGGGACCAAAACTAAATTTAAGCCTTAAGAATACGAGCATGTTTTATTTCAACTGTAAAATTCGTATCATTTACTAAAACATATTTATTAATTGAACCCACTTGGGTAGGTTTGTTGGCGTAGGCTTACGACCTTTGTGTGTGCACCTCTCAAGGTCTCAAGTTCGATTATCTCTGGTGTCAATTTCGGTGGCCTAGTTTAGCTTTTTCCATAAAAACATATTTATTAATTTTAGTTAGTGTATTAATTAACTGGAGTGAAATTCAATAATTAAGTATATCGTGGAAAGAAGGGGGACCAAATTATAGCGATATAATGTTATATCAATGTTACACCGCTCAATATCTTTTTACGTGATATTTTTCAAATTTTATTCTTAGATGTTAAATTTATTTCATATAGATCATCCATATGTAAAATTTTGTACAAATCTAAAACATTTGATTTGTTAATGAGACCCATCAAAATTAATAATGTTCAATAAAAATGCATAAAACCTTATGAGACATGTTAAATGATTTTAGATTTACCTAAAAATTTGTACATATAAGAAAAAGAAAAGGTGTCAAACATGACACTTTTATGAAACAAAGAGAGCATATACTACGCCATGTATTTAGTCCAATTTTTTTTTCATAGATAGAGAAAACATCAATAGTCATTAAAAATTCACATTCATAAATGAAATAATGTGGATTCAAACTTTAATCACGGGGTCGAAGTTAACAATTTTAATGTTTTTTTTTTGACAACACAATTTTAATATTTTTGCCATTCGTAACAAGGAAATGTGGACTATTTAATTTTAATCCAAATTTATACCATATAGATTTTGACATATGATAATATTTAATTCTTGAGGTAACCAACTTCTAAGAATTAGTGGCAAAATCGTATATTTTTTGTTTGTGTTGACTCTCAATGCTGCTCTTTTTTTGTTAGTAATAAAAAAGAAAAAAGAAACACGTAAACACACACAATGCTGTTTTCCATTTTATTCGTGTGCATTGGTGTCTAATATGTATTCTATAGAATCCCTATTTGAACGCCAACATTCACCATACCAAGTTATGTTTTTTTAACATATAAAACATGTTTTACGCTAGGTTTTTTGACTTGAACTACTTTTGTGGAGATATTGTTGGAATTGGAAACCTTATCGTCAAGTCAGTTAAGGATTTTTGTGTTTATTTATGTTTTACGATGTTTGTTCCTCTTCTTCCTCCGCAGACACAGACACTAGTGACTCTCGCATGATCAACCTTCCATTTCCATTTCCATTTCAACTCTCTTCATTTTATTAACAGGTTCTTATTTTCTTTATTATTACAACCATTGTTTTACTTTATCATTTACGTACTTCAGTGTCAGATTTTTTTAGTATTGAAAATAAAAATTACAAAACCTTCTACTTAGTTAATCAAGGTTAGTTAGTGATAATTAAACATTCAAACTATTGTTTCTATTTTTGTGGTATCCAAATTGAGAACAAAATCAAGTTTGGTCGGTCAATAATAAAGTAAAGAAAGAAAAGAAATAAGCTTCTCAAATTAGAATTGGTTTTGCATTAAAATTTGGGACCATTGTAATTGTGGGCTTAAACCTGAGAAATAACTTTGGTGAGGAATTATAGGAATTATTGTTGGGGGTTTCTAGTTTTGTTCTGGACAATAGCACTTATTCTTGTGTTTTTAATTTTGTTATGATCATGTATGGTTTTTAGGTAATAAATTCATTAGAAAAGTGATAGCAACACCAACTATAACAACACTGTTTTTTACGCTCACTTTTTAAAATAATTTCTCAATCCACACTCTTATATTCTCATAGTTCTCAGAATACACTACTAGGGGAGGTTTGGAAATTGTCATTTTTCATAGGATAAAATTCATGTACATTCCACCACATTATGTGAATCTCGTTTTTAAAATGTAGGGGTAATGTGTAAATAAATTGTTAAGAGTTTGTGTTGCTAGCCGGTAAGGATCTCTCCATTTCTCAAAAGAAATAGAGTCGGTGTTTGTTATATTTATATGGGTCATGCTAACCAGTGCCCCCGGTACTGGTTAAGCATACAAAAAAAGAATTTATTACCATTAAAGGAAACTTTGTTGACTTATTTATTGATTAATTACACAGTTTTCAATGCAATAATTACTATATAATTTCCCTTTTTAGTATCCTTAACCAGTGCTCCGGGGGCACCAGTTAGCATTTCCCTATTTATATTCTATGTTGGCTTTTATTTTAATATTGAAGAAAAAATAAATAAATTGTCAATAGTCAACTTTGTTGCAAAAAAAGTTGAGCTAAAAGATATTAGTTTTCAAATTTTCTATAACTTAAGCATAGATTTATATTAAAAATTTTCAAAAAGAATTGAAGTGTTAAGTGTACTTTTGTTCAGGAAAAAGGAAGAACAAAAAGGAGTTACACATGCTCTCTAACTAATCCAAATAACAAATAAACTAACTTCTCTAATTACTCTAATATCTATTATTCTATATCCTAACAGAAGTGATGTGCATAAAATGCATTTTACATTTCCATTCATAAAATGCATTTTACACACTTGGAAGTGATGTGCATAATTTTAAAATATCTAACAGGAATTGACAATGAAAGAAAAAAGAAAAGGTTGCAATCTAGGTGCAACTGAGATGAATATGGAGTCAAAAAAGAAATTGAAAAATGTGAACAAGAGTGTGGACCCTCAGCTATGGCATGCCATTGCAGGAGGAATAGTGCAAATGCCAGAAGTTAACTCACACGTCTTCTACTTCCCTCAGGGTCACGCCGAGCATGCATGTGAGCCGGTGAATTTCAGTGCTTACTCCAAAATTCCGTCTTTCATTCCATGTAGAGTTGAAGCTATAAGATATATGGCTAATCATGAGACGGATGAAGTGTATGCAAAACTCAGGCTTGTCCCTATGAATATTAACCAGGTTAGTTTTGATAATGATGGTGTTGCTGGAATCAACGTGTCTGAAACTAAGGATAAACATCAATCTTTTGCGAAAACCTTGACACAATCTGATGCAAACAATGGTGGTGGCTTTTCTTGTCCTAGATATTGTGCAGAAACGCTTTTTCCTCGTTTGGACTATTCAGCTAACCCTCCTCTTCAGGATATTTTTCCCAAGGATGTTCATGGCGAAAAGTGGCATTTCAGGCACGTTTATAGGGGTACACCGAAGAGGCATTTGTTGACAACTGGATGGAGTCCTTTTGTCAGCGAGAAGAAACTTGCGTCGGGGGATTCGATTGTGTTTTTGAGATCTGGAAACGGTGATCTTCATGTAGGAATTCGGAGGGCTAAAAGGAGAACTAATGTTGGAGTCGATCCTTTGTCAGGTTGGAAATCTGGTAGTGGAATTGGAATTTGTCCAGCACCACCTTACGGAGGATTTACATCGTTTTCGGGAGAGGAAGATAATAAACTTCAAAGAAACGGTAAAGGCAATGGATTGCTAATAAGTGATGGAATGATGGGTAGGGGGAAGGTGAAAGCTCTAGAAATTATTGAAGCAATAAAACTCGGTACTAATATGCAGCCGTTTGATGTGGTTTATTATCCTCGGACGGGTACTCCTGAGTTTTTTGTGAAAACTTCTTTAATTGGAACAGCACTTCAAATTAGGTGGTGTCCTGGAATGAGGTTCAAGATGGCCATTGAAACCGAGGACTCATCAAGGATAAGTTGGTTTATCGGAACTGTTGCTTCTGTTCAGGCTGCTGATCCGTCATGGTCTGATTCTATGTGGAGACTTCTCGAGGTATAGACATGTTTATTATACACTCCCTCTAGAATTAATTTACATGAGAAATTGTTTTATTGATGAATGTTTTGACAATAATAACGGTAAATACGGTGAAGTTAGTTAGATTTTACTTATATTTTGGTCAATGTTGTCATATAGCGGCTATAGTGGCACTATAGTGCTATGCCTTGTGGAATTTATACAAATCACTATTGTTCCACCATAGAATGTGTGTATTCTTGCAACATTTTCTTTTTCCAAAGCATAATCCTTTTATGTTTTCATCAGTACCATAAATTGGAAGCTTCCTATAATTATAATTTGCTAAAAAAGTTATACCTACATCGCTATCATACATTAGGTATCCATCAGGGCCTTCACATATTTTACTTTGAATACATTCAAAATTAGCAAGTTAATGTAAATATTTGTTAGTGGTAATATAGATACAATGGAACATTGTTGGTACCTAATGAAATTGTAAGAAGAGAATTAGATTAGTATTTCATACTAATGAATTTCACAATGTCCTTTTTATTGCATTTTATTATGTCATTTTGAATTACATTTTGAACTTTGTTTCAGCCGTGAATAATTTTCTGATGTCATACTTTTTAGGTTACATGGGATGAACCTGAGTTACTTAAAAATGTGAAAAGAGTGAATCCGTGGCAAGTTGAAATAGTATCAAACATGCCTTCGATCCCTCTTTCACCTTTCATACCGCCAAGGAAGAAATTGAGATTGCCTCAACTCCCAGATTTCCCAATTGATGGCCAATTTCCAATGCCAACTTTTCCAAACAACCTTCTAAGTCCTAATATTCCAATTTTTTATTTACCCAAAACTAGTCCTGCCGGCATGCAGGGAGCCAGGCATGGTCATTTCGGTCTTACCTCACCAGATTTTCATAATCTTCCATTAGGTCTCTATCAGCCTAGTTTCCAACAACCGTTTAATAATAATATTGCGACAATGCCGATGACTGTCCCTAATAACTCGGCATTGCAAAAGCCGAACACCAATGAGAACGTTTCATGCTCACATTCGATATCAACCTCTGCACAATCTGCAGAGAAACTGGATCATGCAAAGCCGCACCAACTTGTGCTTTTTGGCCAAACAATACAAGTTGACGCTGGAAATGAAAATTCCGAGAAGAAAATGACTAATCATTTGTCTGATTTTCATCTACAAGGCCTGCTGACACGTTCATCTGATGAGAGGTTCGGGTGGAATGCTAATGCGAAGAAACATTCGCAGGAGAAACATTAGAGATGAAACATTCAGGTAAGAATGAATAAAATTCAGTATCTTTCTACTAGAAATTGATTTATGTTAATAATCTATTTGTTGCTCTTTCAGAAACTTCATCAGAAAAGCTAGGGGGTTGACAATTTTAATGGATTCCACTAGCGGCGCAACAATGGAGGATCAGCAAGAAAAAAAACCAGCAGTTCAATTGTAGAGCTGGATTATCAAATTCCTCTATTACCACTTTGACACATTACCCTTCCTATAGCAAGATTTTTAAAAAATTTCCCTTTTCTTTAGGATTATATAAGATGGCTTACATTAATTTTTTACTGTGTTGCAAAATTTTGTTGGGAATACTAGAGAGAAGAGACTAGAGATAAGAGATCCAATATCTCTTTGAGACTTTACTCCAATTATGTTTTAACTTATATTATGTGCAATGTAAGGGTGAAATTTTATATCATGTCACTAAAAAAATTGGTTCATGTTCCAAAGAATAGTCCAATATTGCTTCCATTTCAATAGGCAACAAGAACGGATCTAAGCTTTGTTAGTTTCAATTTTTAATGTAATTTTGTATCTACCTATTCGGCAATCATGTAATTGATTGTTAGGAAATTGGTGCATAGTTGCATTGCATCATTCTTTGTATGAATTCCCAATGTTATATGTCACTAGAAATGAGCCAAAATTTGGAAGTGTGGACAAGTTTTGGTAATTTGAAACACGTTATGTTTTTTTTTCTATGGATTTAGATTATCTGAGATAATAAAAAGACACTCTAAACAACATTGATCGTTGATTTGATTCAAAAACACATTCATTAAATCAGTTTTATACAATCTCGATCATTTACTTAGATCGAATGATCGAGATACATAACTGTTTGGAATAGTTATCGTTGGAAGAGGAATGCTATATCTCCCAAGAGAAAAAATCACGGTAGCTTCGCGAATCACAATTCAAAATTCAATGTTTAGCGCTAAACATGGGGTTGGCGGAATTCAAGGAAAGCTCGTGCAATTATAATGTGCCAACTGTATCGTGATATACTTCGCTTGATATTCATTCGCTTTAAATATCATTTTCCTTGTTGGAAATGTAATTCTATTTTTTTGTTAACATTGAAAAAAAAAAAATTGTGTGATAACCGCTTGGACCTCTTCACTATTATTTTGTTCCTCCTAAACCTTCTGCAACAAAACTATTCCAAATCTTCTCTCCATGACCTTTTCTTCACCTACTCTATTTTTTTTTTAAACAAAATAAATATGCTTCTTTTCTAAAACTATTCAAACAAGAGAGCTTAGTACATATTCAAGAGAGAAAAAAAACTCAGTCAAAAATTGAATAACATACTTCTGTTACAAGTTTGGAATTTGACCTTTGAAGCAGTACAATTGAGTAGGAAGGAAAACATATACCATCCTTGTCTTGTTGTTTTCATTCATAATTTATGCTTATAAGCCATGAGTAATTTCTATGTTTAGTCATTCTCAGCATAGTTTTGTTTTGGAGCTAATTGTTACCCACAACCCTGTGATTAGCATGACTTTTCGCTGGTCCAACAGAGTCAAACTCGAAGACTCGACCGGCGTGTTGCCACTCAGCACAAACAAACGTGCAACCTATAAAATGATGTCTTTGGTTATGGTGGATCAAATTTTTGCAATGGAACAGTTTATTGAGCCAGAGAGATTTTGCGATGAGCGAGGTGGGCCGGGAAGCCAATCTTCCTTCCCAGACATTTTTCACTTAGAATTTTGCTCTTTACCCAATGGAAATTGCTCATTCCCAACTGAAATGACTATAATACCCTTGCATGATTAGTTAAGTCAGGTATAATTTTAAAATTTCAGATAAGAATGAGCAGAATGTGTTGGGTAAAGAGCATAATAGAAGAAAGGTTCAGTATAATTTGGACCTATGGAAAAATTGGTCCAACATGGACCTGTTTTTTTAACCCTTAAATTAGATGGTTCCACAAAGTCCTATCATAATTCATCAACACCAAATCAAACCTACAATATTTTCTCATGTTTTTCTCTCTCGTGTGTTGTCTGTTCCAGCCACCAAAACCGTTTGTTCCTCACAGTTACAACATGACACTTGCATTAATTAGCCGTTAATTAATGAGAATTAAAAACAAGGAAAGGAAGAGCGATTTAAAAAAAAAAATTGGTGTGCTTGTTGTGGTATTACTTTCCTTTGAGTACACAGCGACTGGAAAGAAGAGAGAAAAGGAAAACAGGGCAACAAAGATCAGAAGATTTGAAATTGATGAATTTTGATGCCAAATAGTAATGGGTTTGTTTTTCAAGATTTGGCCGTCCAAAAGAAAGCTCATGAATTGAGCTCAAACCTATTCTTAACAAATTGTGGGAATTTCAGATGATGATATTGCTTCTGTTTTGTGCATATTTGTTGAACTGCAACAAAGGAGGAAAAGGGTTTGCAGCACCTTCCTGTTCGAGAGAGGAAGAGGATAAAAAAAATCTGATGGGTGGAATAAGATATAGTGCGGTGAATGCATGATAGAATCTATATGCTTGTTTAATCTAATGGTCAGAAATTTTGGTCCAGTATGGGTTCATGCTAAATGGCTTCTTTTGGCACCTTGTTATTTTATATGAGTAGTGTTAAATTAAATTGTGCACTGTATAAATGTAATGCAAGGTATTAACACTGAATCTATTTAATTTAATGCTATAAATTTAATGTAAGGTATTAGACATTGCCAAAAAGCTTTGACATATGTACTTGTTTATTTATTTATTTTCAAATTGTCTGGTGAATATGAATTTACGTTTTTAAATTGAATAAGTGAGTTGTTCGATGTTCAAGTTTGACCTCTGCATATATTATGCAATACTTCGATCAAATGAGTTAAACTTTATTCTTAAAAAAAAAAAAAAGCTAAACTTACATAGACTATGTTTGTTTTTATTTATTTAAAACACCAGAAAAATACGATCTTTCTTATACGAGCAGTACTATACTACAATTGTACGGTATAATTTAAGGAAAGAGAAGAAAAAAGTTGTTTGTTACTTCCGGAAATCATGATGCTCGTGCTTTTCGTGTGTTGACTGTCTAGTAACAATATGCATGCAATTAGGGTTTTTGTTATTTCTTTCTTTTCATGGTGTGCAGCCATAGTAATTTTTTTTCAATTTTTGCTATCCTCTATCTTCATCCACTTCTTACACTCAATCCATCATATATCTTCCCTCACTCCTTTAAGCAAGAACATATATAGCTGTTAGATATATCTTCTCCTCAGCTCCACTCCCCCGTTACCATTGTGACGGTGAGACATTCTCAACTTTGATTCCCTTTTTCAATTTTATATTATAAGTTTATTTTAATTATACTCTAATATTTACACCTCGTAATTTATTTTACAGTGTCGTTATCATTCTTCTGAGTTCCGTTTTCAAGCATTTGATCGTGCTCTTTGATTGTAGATTCACTTCTTTGAGGTAAGGGGTGGATTTTTTCTTTGGTGTTCTTGATGTGTTTAATAAATTGTTTGCGACTTTTTTTAGCTGAAATATTTTGGTTTGTGCTAAATGTGACGTCAGTATGATAGTAGAATTATAAGATAAATTTTGATTACGTATTGGATGCTATATTGAGATTTATTATATGTTCGGTGTTGGATTTTTAGTTTTTAAATCCTAAAATTTTGGCTTAATAGTTAAAGTGGTGCATGACCAAGGTAATGGAAAAGGATGCGCTTAAGAATATGCAGATGCAGGTTTTTGTGTGTACTTAAGCTAAGTTAATGTTGGTCCACGTGAGTGTATGATTTAGTTATGATTCTCACACTCAACTCTTCATTTCAACTCTCTTCAATTTATTAACAGGTTCTTATTTTTTCACTATTATTCTATCATTATTACGATCTTTGCATTACTCTATCATTTACTTCATTGTGAGATATTTTAGTTTTGAAAACTAAATTACAAAATGTTCTACTAAGTTAATCAAGGTTGGTTAGTGTCTTAGTGATGATTAAACATTCAAATTATAGTTTATCTTTTAGTTGTATCAAAGTTGGGAACAAACCCAAGTTGTTTAAGCTTCTCAAATTAGAATTGGTTTTACATCAAAATTTGGGACCCTTGTAATTGTGGGCTTAAACCTGAGAAATTACTATGGTGTTGGTGAGGAACTATAGAAATTGTTGTTGGGGGTTTCTGCTTTCTAATTTTGTTCTGGACAAGTAGCACTTATTCATTTGTTTTTAGTTTTGCTATGAGCATATATGGTCTTTTAGGTAGTAAATTCATTAGAAAAGTGGAGAAATACTCTCTTGGGAACAACTCTTAATTTAAAAAGATTAGGCATACTCACACATAATTTTTTTTTCAAAGATAAAATGGCTTAATGATATTGAATGATGTGAGTAATTTATTTTGTCATTAGTTTTCTTCATTGTTGTGTGTGTCCAAATAATATTTTTTGTATTTATGTTTATGTAAGACTATCTCAGAAAAGTGATAGCCACGCCAACTATAACACTTAGTTTTTTACACTCACTTTTCAAAATAATGTTTCAATCCGCCTCCTATAATCTTAGACCTCTCAAAATACATTACTAAAAGAGTTGTTCTGGTTCTGTATTTCAGCCAAAATATATTATTATTGAAATGACCTTTCTAGTATTTAATAAGGGGCGACTTGATAAATTTCATTTTTTATCGGATAAAATGTATGTAAGTTCCATCACTTTATATAAAATTCATTCCCAAAATGTTGGGACAATGTTGTAAACAAAATATTAAAGTTGGTGTTGCTAACTAGTTAGAATCTCTAAATTTCTCAAAAGAAATAGATATCTATTTGGAGAGATGCAAAATTTGATAATATTGTAAAAGAAAAATTATCCTTTATTATAAAAGTTAGAATTGATGAGCTAGCATGTTTGCCATAATCTCTTGCATTTTTCCCTCCTAAGCATGTAATTATTGCTAATCTAATCTCCCAACCACACACTTAATCACAACCGTTGATTCAAACTCTATTTTCAAACTCCTCACTTTCTCTCTCATACAGAAACGTCATAATGGCAATTGAAAATAATGCTAATCATCCTCATTTTCTCTCCCTAATACGTAATTAATGCTAATCAACTCAGTCAAACACTCCCTTCATCTCAGCCGTAGATCTCATAACCTTTCATGTATTAATGTTTCATGATTTGAGTCAACCACCCCCTACATGTCAGCCGTAGATCTCATAACCTTCCATGTATATTAACGAATGCATTCCCATTATCCTCTCCTGCCATCATTTTTGCTCTGCTGTTATATTTTAAAAATGCACCGTGTAAAACTTTACTGTCTTACTGTCAACATAAAACTTTACCTTTTCACTTAAAACTTTACTGTCAACATAAAACAATTTACAAATATTTATGAAACTTAATGATATTCAAGGAACTTAATGATATTTCATTGTGATTAAAAGAAAAATTATTACTTATTATTGCTATTTGAAATTGACTGTCATCTATATAACAAGTCAAATTTCAAATATTTATGGAACTTAATGATATTTCATTTTGAATAAAAGAAAAATTATTACTTATTATTGCTAATTGAAAATTTAGGTCATGAATAGATGGTTCAGTAGTAAACCAATGTCCAAGCCAAATGTCAACTATTGGTATTTATGGAACTTAATGCGCATATTGTTTATCATGAAGTCTTTCGTAATGTATCTTGATGATAAAGTACAAACCTTTTTTTTTTTTTTATGTATGCTACCATTTCATTTTGTTTCTATTGTTGTCGTAGAAGGGAACATATTTTTAAATATTGTTATAACTTCTATCAACTATATATGTTTACATTGTTGTGACTTATTCGTTTAACTTCTTCTCGATAGCACCCGTGCGATAGCACGGGTCAAGAGTCTAGTTAATTATAGTATTTCCCAATTTATGGTAAAAAAAAATAACGAAGTATTGTATCAAATTTAGTAAGAAATAGGATAGAATAGGAGATAATCTCTCATTAAGGATTTTCCTTTTACAATAGAGAACACTCTATTCACAATTACAAAGACTAGTGGAAACACGGGCACAGAGTGCCCGACTATCAACAGTTTATTATTCTATTTAATTAATTGTGTTTATATTTTATATTGTTTGTTAATTTAAATTTGAAAAAAGATATTAGATTGTTATGTAAAAAATTTTAAGGGTGTGTTTGTTTTAAGTTATATTTGTTGATTCCTGAAAATAAGATGATAGAAATGTATATGCATATGTTTGTTACAAGTGTACTAAATTTATTCCCGGTATAAAATGTTTCTGGGAATAGAAAAATTTTCCCAAAGAAAATGATGGGAATAAATTCCTATGTAGTTACCAATTATAATCCCTACTTTTATGGTTCCTAGGAATATTATAAAGTTAACCAAACATATTTTTTCTAAATACCTTGGAATAAAATTCTCATATTTATATTCCAAGAAATGTTATTCCTAGGAATAAATTTGGTAAACTTGAAACACAAACACACCCTAAAAAAAAATCTTCCAATAAAAGATAGTTAGTTTTCAAATTTTCTTTAATTTAGGTATATATTTAGATTTAAATTTTAAAAAATTTGGATTGTTAAATGTAATTTTATCTAGAAAAAAGTCGGACAAAAAAGTACTCTATTAATCGTTAAATTTAAAGTTGCCTTTTATATAACGGTGTAAATATTATACACTTACTCTAACTAATCCAAATAACAATTTTTCAAATTTTTTTTTTTTAATCCAAATAACAAACTATCTAACTACTCTAATATCTATCATCTATATCCTTACGGAAATTGATAGATCACAGGTGAACACTTTTCTATTCATCTATGCTATATATATAAAACTTGTTTGGGTTGTTCCGGGGTATTGACTAGGGACCCGAGAGTGTGCTCCTTCTCAAGGTCTCACAGATATCTATACTTATAATTTTATTAATCTATATCAAAAAAATTATATAAAATATGGTTTGTAATTTACACGCAAATTTCAAAAAAATATCATTGATAATATACACGCGTTAGTGCAATAAAAAAAGCGGAAAGACGGACACGTGAGTGTATGTCTTTTCGCTAATATAATATAATGCATTGTACATATACTTGAAAGTGATGGATTTTATTTAAAGAAAAACCATGCCCCATATCATTCTTCGTTGATATCCTGTGCTATGCATAATTTTTTTAAATATTACAGGAATTGACAATGAAAGAAAAAAGAAAAGGTTGCAATCCAGGTGCAACTGAGATGAATATGGAGTCAAAGAAGAAATTGAAAAATGTGAACACGAGTGTGGACCCTCAGCTATGGCATGCCATTGCAGGAGGAATGGTGCAAATGCCAGAAGTTAACTCACAGGTCTTCTACTTCCCTCAGGGTCACGCCGAGCATGCATGTGAGCCGGTGAATTTCAATGCCTACTCCATAGTTCCATCTTTCATTCCATGTAGAGTTGAAGCTATAAGATATATGGCTAATCATGAAACGGATGAAGTGTATGCAAAACTCAGGCTTGTTCCTATGAATATTAACCAGGTTAGTTTTGATAATAATGGTTTTGCTGGCATCAATGTGTCTGAAACTAAGGATAAACATCAATCTTTTGGGAAAACCTTGACACAATCTGATGCAAACAATGGTGGTGGCTTTTCTTGTCCTAGATATTGTGCCGAAATGCTTTTTCCTCATTTGGACTATTCAGCTAACCCTCCTTTTCAGGACATCTATCCCAAGGATGTTCATGGTGAAAAGTGGCATTTCAAGCATGTTTATAGGGGCACGCCGAAGAGGCATTTGTTGACAACTGGATGGAGTCCTTTTGTCAGTGACAAGAAACTCGCCTCTGGGGATTCAATTATGTTTTTGAGATCTGAAAACGGCGATCTTCATGTTGGAATTCGGAGGGCTAAAAGGCGAAATAATGTTGGAGTCGATCCTTCGTCAGGGTGGAAATATGGTAGTGGAGTTGGAATTTGTCCTACACCACCTTACGGAGGATTTACATCGTTTTCAGGAGAGGAAGATAGTAAACTTCGAAGAAACGGTAAAGGCAATGGATTACTAATAAGTGATGGAATGATGGGTAGGGGGAAGGTGAAAGGTCTAGAAGTTATTGAAGCAGTAAGACTCGGTACTAATATGCAGCCGTTTGAAGTGGTTTATTATCCTCGGTCAGGTACTCCTGAGTTTTTTGTGAAAACTTCTTTAATTGGAATAGCACTTCAGATTAGGTGGTGTCCTGGAATGAGGTTCAAGATGGCCATTGAAACTGAGGACTCATCAAGGATAAGTTGGTTTATCGGAACTGTTGCTTCTGTTCAGGCTGCTGATCTGTCATGGCCTGATTCTCTGTGGAGACTTCTCCAGGTATAGACATGCTTATGATATACTCCCTCTAGACTTAATTTGCTCGAGAACTTGTTTTATTGATGAACGTTTTTAGAATAATAACATTAAATACGGTGAAGTTAGTTATATTTTGGTCAACGCTGTCAAATAGCGGCTATGGTTCTACGGTGCAGTGGAACTTGAACAAATCACTATATTGTTCCACCATACAATATTTAGTACGAAATGTTGTCAAATAGCGGCTATAACAAAGCTATATCACTATCGCATGGAAGAATTTGATCAAACTACTACTTTTTGCGATATGTGATTGACAATACCGTTTGGTCCGTCAAATATGACAACTTTTGTATTCATATTTGAGTCCAGAATAGTATCTTTCAATCTATGATGTAGTACTGAAAAATGGTGATATGTGTTTTCATTTTGTTGTGCCCTTTAAAGAAATTTTTCCATTTTGTACAATGTGTATTATTGCAACATTTTCTTTTTCCAGATCAGAATGCTTTTAAATTTTAATCAGTACCATACATTGGAAGCTTCCTAGCATGAGAATTTGGTTAAAATCCTATATACATGCTTTGATATCATTCATTATGTATCCCTCAGGGGCATAACATATTAACTTTGGATGCATCTAAAGTTAGCATGTTGATGTGAATATTTGTTTATGGTAATATTGAAACAGTAGAACACTGGCATATTACTATGTCATTTTGAATTACATTTTGAACTTTGTTTCAGCTGTGAATAATCTTCTGATATCATACTTTTTAGGTTACATGGGATGAGCCTGAGTTACTTAAAAATGTGAAAAGGGTGAATCCGTGGCAGGTTGAAGTAATACCGAACATGCCTTCGATCCCTCTTTCTCCTTTCATACCGCCAGAGAAGAAATTCAGATTACCCCAACTCCCAAATTTCCCACTTGATAGCCAATTTTCAATGCCAACTTTTCCAAACAACCTTCTAAGTCCTAATATTCCAAATTTTCATTTACTCGAAACTACTCCTGCTGGCATGCAGGGAGCCAGGCATGGTCATTTTGGTATTTCCTTACCAGATTTTCATAAATTTCCATTAGGTCTATTTCAGCCTAGTTTCCAACAACCGTTAAATTACATTTCTACAATGCCGATGACTCTCACTAATAACTCGGCATTGCAAAAGCCGAACACCAGTGAGAACGTTTCGTGCTCGCATTTGATATCAACTTCTACACAATCTTTAGAGAAACTAGATCATGCAAAGCCGTACCAGCTCGTGCTTTTTGGCCAAACAATACAAATTGACGCTGGAAATGAAAATTCCGAGAAGAAAATGACTAATCATTTGTCTGATCTTCGTCTACAAGGCATGCCGGCACTTTCCTCTGATGAGAGAATTGAGTGGAATCCTAAGAACCAATGCGAAGAAACTTTGGCAGGAGAAACATTGGAGAAGAAACATTCTGGTATGAATGAATAAAATTGAGACTCCTTCTCCTAGAAATTGATATATGATATATGTTAATAATCTATTTGATGCTCTTTCAGAGACTTCATCAGAAAAGCTAGGAGGTTGACAATTTCAATGGACTCCCTTAGCGGCGCGCGACAATGGAGGATCAGCGAGAAAAAACCACCAGTTCAATTATAGAGTTGGATGATCAAATTCCTCTATTACCATTTTGACACATTACCCTTCCTGTAGCAAAAATTTTGAAAAAAATTCCCCTTTCTTTAGGATTATATAACATGCTTACATTTAGCTTGTAGGAGTTTGCCTACTTATCGAACTCTTTAACAATTTATTCCAATTCTTTTACATCTTGCATTATATTCAATTTTATGCCGAAATTTTATCCATAAAAAAGGAGGGAAAAAAAAGGCTGAAATTTTATATCATGTCACTTAAAAAATTGGTGCATAGTTGCATCGTTCTAGGATAAGCATTGTATGAGTCATCTTTTTAACTACTGTAATAGTACAAATCACTGTTGTATTTGTACCAATTGCAATACTATAAATGTATTGAATAGTGGAAGATAACATTCAAATTACCCATAATTTTATTGTGTTAATGAGGTGCTCCCCTACAAGGATAATATACTTTTGTGTTTGTGCATTGCGAAACCTTTCAATTGGTGCTTTCGTTGTCATGTCCTCGCATACTCCCAACCTCGATGTAACCCTTCAACAAACTCTCAAGAACCAACTAACATTTGAGCAGAATATCACCCATCTCACCATTGATCTTAATTAACTCAGTACTCATCTTCATTTACGGCGATAAGAGAAGAGTGGTGAGTGTTGAGTATCGTCGTCCATCAATTGGTTCAGATGAACCTTCGGTTAGTCACAATGAAACTTCAAAATAACTCCAACTCAAAAATCATGATATCTATATCCGATCATCATAGCTCCAAAGGACTGATTGAACTAGAAACTACATTGGTTAGATTCGTTCATGCTATTGATTTGTTTCAATTAATCCCAGAATATTAAAAAAATCACGACGTGCATGGTTGAACCCAATGAAAAAAGAATGTTATCTTGCAAGAGTGCAACTAGTTTGACTTATCCATGAAACTAGATGCTACCTTGGTGAGATCCGCTCATGCTATTGAAGCAAGTTTAATTTGTCCCACGACATACGAAGAAATCACGGTATGCATGGTTGAACACAATCATTAAAGCACATAATCTTGCGAGAGTGCTACTAGTTGGGCTTATCCATGCAACTAGACGATACCTTGGGAAGATATGTTCATGCTATTGAGGCAAGTTTAATTCCTCCCAAGACATTTGAAGAAATCGTGGCGTGCATGGTTGAATACGGTGAAGAAAGCACATCATCTTTGTTGTGAATTCAGACAAAATCACACAAATGAATAACAAAAATGTGTGGAGCAAAGGAAGTGGTAATCAATAGATAAAGTGTCTCCAAGCAACAACAACAAAAAACAGACATAAATCTAAGTGTAGAATAACACCACAAACATAATCAAAACAATAAAGATAAGCAATGAAAGAAAGGAACAAACACACCAAGATGGTAACCCAGTTCGGTCCAATATGACCTACTCTGGGGGAGAGAGCAACCCTCCAATCCACTAAGATGAAAGTGTTACAAATGGGTTACAAGAAATTAGCTTATAAGCTTACAAAAGAACAAGACCTAATTTCTACCCATTTTCATATCACACACATTCACAATGAATCCTAAGAGAGAACACAAAAGGAAGCTTTTTGATCCTTCCAAAAGTGAAATCTCACTATCCAAGGTGTTTACAATGTTTCCCAACCCAAGAGAACCTCACTACAAAGGCACTCAACCCTAAAGTTACCTCCTTTGTAATCCAAGTTTCTATCACTTCAAGCTCTCCTTCAAAATTTGCAAAGAAACACTTATATAGCAATCTTCAGCTGTCAAAAACATGTCACGTTTTGCCAAATCGTGACACGGTTGGTGGGTACGACCTAAGGTACGACCAACCTTATCCTGAAAACGTGCCCATCAAGCCGAAAATCGTGACACGTTTTCCCAAAATCGTGTCACGATTGAACATCCAGAAAACATGCTCTCAGCACTACCAAAATCGTGACATGCTTATGAAATTGTGTCACGATTTCTCTGTTCCTCCAAAACACAAATTTGAAGCCAAATACAACAATCTTGCTAGAGTACAACTAGCTTGGGCTCATCCATGGTATTGTGTGTGTTTAAGTTATGTTTTTAATTTATCTCCTTATTCCTTAATAATAATCTTTTAATTTATCTCGTGAATCATGTTGTTGTTGTTGTATTTGATTCAATGAAGTTTTAGTTTTTTCAATTTCATATTATTTTGGTATGAATTTTGTTTATGTTTGTTTTTTATGGTTTCCCAATGTGTATGGATTATACAATCTAAATGTGCAAAATACTCATTTTTACAAGAATCACCGCATTACTTTATTAGATCAGTGAACCTGCACTCATTTTCATTTATATTACAGTATTAAGGTTCAAATGGAAGTGCCCCAGCTAATTTCCTTTTAAGAAGTTAACGACAAAGGACAACCTAGAGCTCAGGCGTTTAAATTTGTTAGCAAATATACATATCAGACTTCATATTTACTTAGGGAATTTAGTCCATAAAAGGAAAAGTTTACTCAGGATGTTTAGAATCATGAGGAGTTTGTCATTGGAAGCATAGTTCGGTGGGTAAAAACATTTGCATTATATATAAAGGGTAGTGATACATATACCACTTTAGGTGACATGTACCACTTCTACATCCACATACAATTGTGATATGTGTCCATGTGATCCCCACAAAAAAACAAAAAAAAAACTCACCTATTGTGTCACACACGCTTTCACATGGGGTGATTCACAATGTGTGTAGGAAGAAAATGGTGTCCATGAAATATTATCCATATATAAAAGTAAGTGTGTTTCTCTTAACATCTCAGATTTAATTAGCCTAAATATTAATTTAGATAGATTAACTTGACTTCTTCAAAAACGAATCTTGAAATCAATTTTACTAAATTTGAAAAAATGTGATAGACTTGATAATTCGACGCGTGTGATCTAGAAGCTAGTCATTGAAGCATCAAATTGAAGATACAATGATGTTTTGACGCGGAAGTCAATAAAAAAACAATCATCTAGAAGATAGATTAGCTATTTCTCATAGGATAAACTTGAAAAAAATTAATAAAAAATTTAATTTTACTAAATTTTTCGAATTATCATCTTTTTATAAACAATTTTTTCTAATTTTCGTAATTTAGTCAATGCGATTTTATAATTGTAGAAGAGTTTTTTTTTTTTTTTGAAAGAGCAGACATTTATGATATCATAGTCAATTTAGTCAATGCGATTTTATAATTGTAGAAGAGTTTTTTTTTTTTTGAAAGAGCAGACAAAGTTATGATATCATAGCCAATAAACTCATATATAATTGAGTCACAAGAAAATAAAATCATAATTCTTATATTTTAAAACCCGTTCATTATTTTTTTTACTATTTTTTTTTAAATTACACCGATTTTTTTCAATTTTACACCAAAATATTAAAATTGATCGCTAAATCAATAGATGTGTTTGTGTAACTTTTTTTGTGGTGGTCGGAGTTTGAATCGTGAACCTTGCATATATTATACATTGTTCCTACCAACTAAACTAATTAAAAGATCAATTTGCAAAATATTGCTAATATACAATGGTAAAACAAAAACCATGAATTAAAAATTGATTGAATAATAATAATTATTATAACAAGATTAATAAATATAGAGTCAGCCATCCTTTTTCTTCAATGAGTCATAATGGAAGGCCCCTCTCCACCACGAGAAGAATGTGAACTATACAATATATATATATATATATATATATATATATATATATATATATATATATATGAGTTGGGATCCGTTGACACCAAGTGTAAGTCAAAAGACTTACACCAAATCTCAACCATTCAATCTAATCAATCTGTTGGTTCACAATATTTAATATTTATGGC
>Ga0315914_1001868_pt1 | contig 32096 bp, 16 predicted proteins | sample MpolenodulesMG_FD_203920 | JGI IMG/M metagenome (GOLD analysis project Ga0315914, IMG submission 203920) | Medicago polymorpha root nodule microbial communities from Los Angeles, California, United States - elongated nodules | ecosystem: Host-associated > Plants > Roots > Nodule | place: USA...
TTGGGGCAGAACTGGACCACTTATTATTGGAGGAAATTTTCGTGATTATAGAGTGTAGATTGCAGATTGTGTAATTAGGGTTCCAATTTTATACAATTGGGGAAGAAATAGCTGTTGGGGAAGAAAATAGCCATTTGGAAAGAAAGCCAAAACATTTTCTGCAAATCAATCAATTTAGTCCTTCGAAATGTTTGTTATTATCGGCCAAATTAGTCCATGCCTACGTGGCGTCTGATATGTGAGAGGTTAACGGCCACGTCAGCCACGTTAACGCTCCGTTTGAATAGAATGACTAACTTGATTGACATTTAACAAATTGAGGGATTAAATTGATATTTCGCATAATTGAGGGACGAAGTTGGCCAACCCGTGAAAATTCAGGGACGAAGTTGATGATTCACTCTTTATTAAAATAAAACAGAAAGTCAACACTTATTAATACATTCATGATGTACGGTTTATTTATTCATCATATTATTTACTTTACCTTTTTCAAATGAGAAATAAATGATATTTGTACAATCATTCGTGGATTGATTTTGATGGTGCGGATGATTACAAATTATTTTCACCAGTTTATTTATTACACAAGTGATTTGAAATTGCAGCGGTCTTTTCTTCAGTTGATTTGGTTACTGTGTGTTTGGATTGTGCACAATGAGCGCAACAAAACAACAGATTATTTAAGCAAAAAGAACATACTATGCTTCAGTTATTAGAAAATGTTAAGTCTTATTGTTTATGGTGGCTTCAAGCTAAGAAAGTTCGTTTTGTATTTGGGACTCATATGTGGTGGTCGAACCCCTTCGTATGTTTGGGTATCGACTGGTTTATATTTATATTCAGATGTTGACTTTGTAAATTCTTTGTGGTGTGCTGAAGAGATTGCTTGACAATGTTAATATATATCATTTTTGCTCGTTAAAAAAAATAATTTGCCAACAAAGAAGAGAGATAAATTTATCCAGGAATTCACATTTCTTCGGCCATAACATATCAAATGTATGCACTGCACATCGGTAGCTGAAATTTCTGCAGTAAAAGGTGCCTCTTGGAATTGCATTTCGCTATTTTACATATACCTTTGATTTTGTTTTCCCATTATGGGTGTAGTGTTTTCAAACTCTAACAAAAGTGATTTATAGGATATTTACACATTATGAAACAAATTTCATCTTGGACGCTGTACTCATACCGGCAATTATAATCAAGGATTATTTTATCAACCATCATCTATTTCAGAGATAACCTCTGACACATTTTTCAAATATAAAAAAGTTAAGTATCCTCCGCCAAACGAAAAAGTGAATTAAACAGGATCCTTTTGTACAAAATAACATGCTCAGATATTTATAAATTTAGTATTATAAATTAATTACAGCATGCATCTATGTATGTGTATACATGTGAATTTATTTGAAAATGAAATTAGTTATTTTATTTTTCAAAGCTTCACATATAAGAAATTGGCATTAGATTTAGTCAAATTGTGGATTCATTTTATTTGCTTTCCCTCCAAAAATATATTAGGTAAAATATAAGCTATTGAGTTTGATTCACTTAACAATGTTTTTTTTTTTAATAATAATATTGGTACAAAATTTTTACCACCATTTAACAGGAAGCAAACCTCCGACTATTAAGAGGTTAAATCTCACATTATGCTTTTATTTTCTTTCTCTCTCTAATGTATTGATTTTTGTATCAATACATCATTTTCTTTGTAAATTATGATTGTCACGTAAGTTGTCATTGGCATGGTTGTTCAAATAATACAACTCTTTTGCAATACATATTTATATTACACTTATGAAACATATCAAGAATTATTTGCTATTAGCAACAGGTTATGAGATGGCTATTTTGCTTAAGTTACATATGTTTATGTTTTTAGGCATCAAACCGTGAATGATATGCAACACAAATACTTCTTGTTCAATACTTCTTGATCAAGTAACTTATTATGATTAATGTTATTTAAACTGCATTTAGAGTTAAATGAGTTGAAGGACCCAAATTAAACTCCGTTGAAAGAAAAAAATATATTAATTGAACAACTTATTATTAATATTGACCGTTAAAAAAACAGTATGGGAATGATCGTTCCCAAGGACTTGCAACTCTATATACCTTGGAACTTGGAAGAAATTAACTTTGAAATTAAAAGTGAGCTTTATATAGTAGAAACTCTATAAATTAATAATGTTAGGACCGGAGAAATTTATTAATTTAGAGAGTTATTAATTTATCGATAAATTAATAATTATTAATTTAAAGAGTTTTTAAGTAATTATATAGTACATACCGAACAAAAATGCAAATTAGTCTATGCCTCTTCGAATTACGTTGCAACAAACCTTGAGACTCAACGTAAATTAGTAACTACTGTGTTCATATGTATTGGAAAAATACAATACAAAAATACAACACCTGAGCTATTGGATGCAATAAGAAAAGTTATAAATGAGCTCCAAACAGACTTGAACTTTAAAGGAAAACAGACAACTATTGAATCATATTTCAATAGAGTGTAATATATATTTTTTTCTTCAGTTTCTATGAATTATTAATTTATGATTTTCTTGGGACCGAAAATTATAAAGGGATCTCCCGAAAAATTATTATCTTATTATTTTATCGAGTTTTTCAATTTTTTACATTGGCCCAAGTCGGGACCGGACAAATTTATTATTTTAGAGAGTTTATTAATTTACCGAGTATTAATTTAAAGAGTTTCTACTGTAATTAAAGGGTCTTGCTAACTACTTCCTCTGTCCCTTTTTATAAAACTAATTTACAAAAAAGTTTTGTATTTAAATATAAGACCATCTACAAATTTCTTTATGCAATTATTACTCTTTTTTCAAATATCCCTCTCATTAATATTATCAATAAACCTTGAAAAATGAAAAGCTAATATTAAATATCTCTATAGACAAAGGGTAATTTGATAATAGTAACATACATTTATGACAAATTTATTACTTTAACAACTCTTTTTAATACCCGTAATTTTTATAAACTATTCCTATAATAAGGGACAGAGGGATGGTGCTCTAGGACCCCAATTACGAAAACAAAAAAAAGAAATATTTACATTGAAAATACCATCTTTTACATAAGTTTCAAGATATTCGTACTATAATGTATTTGGTTTCTTTGACTAGTGCCTCAAGGACCCTAGTAGGATAATGATTAACATTTTTCATCATTAAATTATGAATCTTTCAAGAGTTTCAAGGAATAAAATGACAATAAAGTCCAATGTGTTTTTTTCATTCGTGAAAAACTAGACTAAAAGATGAAAACTGATTTTTTTTGCTATAATCGTCATTAACTGCCAACAAATGCTTCAAATCAATTCAATAAGCAAAGTAAAACACATTGATCAATTACTAATTGTCAAGCTTGGTCTTTTGATCTAGGTGTGATTTAATTGAAGACCACACACAACTACACAAGGTGACAAGAAAAGAAGGGGGTTGTTGTGGGAATGGGGTAGCTGATCATACAAACATGATATAAAGCGTGTAAAGCGTGCATGGTCTACTTCCCATTCCTTGCTGATTTGTGGTTGAGGACAACTTCAATTTAATCACATTTTAGCCATTTGAGATTATGACCATACAGAGTTCTTATGGTCCATACAGTTCTTCCATTTTCTTTTTCTTTAAAAAAAAAAGTATAGATGGACCACGTTGAAAAAAATTACATTGCTTTGTTTCAAAGTAAAAGTGCATGGCCTACCATGCATACTACCATACCATGACAATGATCGGGGCTCCGTTAAAACTACATTCATTTTTACCAAATTTCGTCCTTCTTGCGCCCTGTTTTTTAAATTTTATCCATTTTAGATCTATTAATTTAAAGTGTATTTTACAATTTTCAAATTATAAAATCTAAAATGTATCATTTTTTTTTGTCAAACCTAGCCGACAATTAACCTTTTTTTAGTGAGAAATATCTACTTTGGGTTATAGAATCCGAACCGGGTAATTTTGTATGGTGATGGAGAGTTTTCGCATTTCATAATCCGAATTATGTTAGACTAGTTTTGTATTATAGAATATGAAATGTCCCAATAAAAGAACAATATGCCTTATTTGATTTTTAGAGATGACATAATTTAAAATTGACAACACAATTTAAAAGGGAATAATTTAAATTGACAACACAATTTAATAAGTTAACACAATTTCATAATCCATTTAAGTTAACATCGTCATCAGAAAAATATACAAACACACACCGAATAAATATTGTAATATCATTACTAAAAAAAACATCGTCATTGGAAAAATATACAAACACACATTGAATAAATATTGTAATATCTTTACTACGAAAAACTACAACAAACATGTTTGACCACTAAAACTAAATTTATAGCATAAGGAGATGGAGGAAGAACCTTGTATTCAAACTAATATGAAATACAAGATGATGAATGACAAAAGTAGAAAACTAGTATCATACAATCAGTTATGTGATAATCTTAACAAATAATTGGAATTGAAGCACAATGAATCTGTTGGAATAGAATGGCACACGTGAGGTGGTCCAAGTCTTCAATTAATTCCAAATTAGAGCAAGAATGATGGTTTATTATGAGGTTACATGAAACGACCTAAATAAATAAATGTAGTTTTTAGGTCTATATGGTTCTATTTTCAGGTTGGAAGGCAAGGAAGGGATGTGGAAAAGATTGACTTTATAATTAAGAGTCTTGTTAACCAATGCCTCCAGGATAATGATTAAGGAATCTACAAATAAAAATTTTGTTTGAAAATATAAGATGTTACTTTTGATCAAATAACTTTTTTATAAAAACTCACTTATTTTAGATGCTTAACTAATGCTGTTGGGGCACCGGTTAACATTCTTTTACAATTAAAGAAGAAAATAATAATAAAAAATATATCTCTTGATTTGAGAGTGATGGTCCAAGCTTAGTGTTAGAACCCACTCTTGTATCATACAATCATATTTTATATAATAAAATTTATCTAAAGTTAATATCATCCCAATAATAGTTAAATTATACAATCATATTTTATATAATAAATTTTATCTAAAGTTAATATCATCCCAATAATAGTTAAATTGATTGAACTAATAATGAATAAAAATATATTAAATGAAATTGATTATATTAATATAGTAAATATTTTTGTATTTAAAACGTCTAAAAATAAATTTACCATAATTTTTGTAATTTTACAAAAGTACACCTATGAGATTGAAAAACTTAATGTTGTCTTAAATTTTTTTTTTTTTTTTACTATCAATGTCGTCTTAAACCTTAATATGTGTTGAGTTGTCCTTGTTAAATTTGGTTGATAAGTCTAATTCCATTTACTTTTAAATAAAACCATCTTTCATCATGCAACAAAAAAAAAAACATTTTTCATCTCAACATAACCAACCATACACGTAATGCATCCAAATAACAGAACTCTGATGTTTTAACATCTGTTCACCATAAACTAAAATTTTATGCATTCATTAAAATACATAAACGGTAAATTACACGATTATGATAAAGAAATGAAAACAATGTTAAAAAGTATTAAAAGGAATACAAATTTTTGGTGTGTCTTCGTTCCTTTCCAATTTTTCTTTTAAATAAAATCTTTTATTTAAAATTTAATCCTTCGTTATTTATTAAATAATCAAATACTTTAAATATATAAACTTTTGTATAAAAATATACTAAGTTTTGGTGTAACATTTACTCTTCCAATTTTACCTTCACTTAATTTTTTTACAAGCTTATCCTTCTTCAAGAGTCAAATAACTTAAATTTTTTTTCTTAAATATTCGGATGAATTTTAAAACTTCTATCATTATTACCGATCGATAACTTCTATTGTTTATGTCCAAAAAAGAGAGAGAAAAAATAGTACAAATATCATTTCTGGGTGTATACTTCAAAGTTTTGAAATAGAACAATTTCTTCGTGAAGCCCAACACGCTTAAATAAAGCCCATATTACAACTAATCCACGGCCCAATCAAGTGAAGCCGTCGTCTAAGTCGGTTACCCGCAAACAAGCATCGATCAATTAAAATCATTAACCAAAGGCTTCGATTTCGAAAATTCACGATACAATAATCAATCATTCAACCTCCGATTTTCGTTTCCTAGAATAATCGAAAATGCATCGCAAATCATTCCAAATCCTTGTTCAATCACCGGACCTACAAATTCACCCTAAATCCGTCGCCGGCGACGAAACCCTCTCCGATCTAAAACACTCTCTCATCCCAAATTCACAATCATCTTTCTACTTCACCCACAACGGAAAACCTCTCTCCGATGACACCACTTTCTCCACCTCCCGAATCGCACCTCTATCAACCCTAGTTCTTCAATCACGCCTCCGTGGTGGCGGTGGAGATGGAGGCTCTACATGTGCCGAGTCACGTGACTGTTACCTCAAGATGTACGCTGAGAAGAAACCTGATAAGGTTGATCCAAACGAGCAGAGGCTATCGAAATGGCAGAACTGTGCGTTATCGAATGAGCCTTTGCGTGAACCGTGTGTGATTGATAAGCTTGGGAATATTTTCAATAAGGAATCGTTGGTGGAAGCGTTGTTGGGGAAGAAGCTTCCCAAGGAGTTTGGGTATATTAAGGGTTTGAAGGATATGATTAAAATTAAGCTAGAATCTGTTTCTGGTGAGGATGATGGGGCTAAGTTTCGGTGTCCCATTGCGGGGCTTGAATTCAATGGAAAGTATAAGTTTTTTGCCTTGAAGAATTGTGGGCATGTTTTGAGTGCTAAGGCTTTGAAAGAGGTTAAATCTTCGGCGTGTTTGGTTTGTCACGAAGAATTTGGTGAGGGGGATAAGGTTGTCATTAATGGGAATGAACAAGAGGTTGAGGTATTGAGGGAGAGGATGGAGGAGGAGAAGGCTAAGGTTAGGGAGAAGAAAACCAAGAAGGTGAAGAATAATGATAGTGAAGCTGTGAATGGTTTGAGTTTGGAAGCGTCGAAGTTGAGTGGTACTAAGCATGATTTGACTTTGGTAAAGGCTTCAGCTAAGGTGGATAAGAATGGGAAGGTTGCTAATGGTAACAAAAGTGTTAATGGCGGTGCCGCTGCGGCTAAGCGTTTCAAGGCGACTGATATTGCCCCGGCAAATGCTACCGAGGTCTATGCTTCCATTTTTACTTCTTCTAGGAAGTCTGAGTTTAAAGAAACATATTCTTGCAGGTCTCTGCCTCTTGGTAGAAATTAACTGGTATTTTTTTATTAAAGTTTGTACTGTTATATTCATGTTCAGTATTGAGAAAACTGATAAACTCGCCAAAATAATTTATTGTTAATTACTACTATTTTCAATTTGTTGTTGTGTTCAGCTGTTGAGCAATTAATTATTTTTTTTACAAAGCTAAATAGAACATCAAATGTGGAAAAAAAATTGAATTTGAAGATTTTTAAATTAAAAAATGATGGTTGGAACAAAATGTTAAAAATTTCAATGGTAAATATAAACATGAATAATATAAAACAAAACATGAATACACAACTAAGAGTTCAAAGAAACATAAGAAAACCAAGAAGGTGAAGACTAGTGATAGTGATGTTGTGAATGGTTTGAGTCTGGAAGCGTCGAAGTTGAGTGGCACTAAATGATTTGGCTTCAGCTGAGGTGGATAAGAATTGGGAAGGCTGCTAATGGGAACAAAATTCTTAATGGCGGTGCTGCTGCTGCTAAGCGTTTTAAGGTGACTGATATTGCCCCGGTAAATGCTATCGAGGTCTATGCATCGATTTTTACTTCTTCCAGGAAGAGTCTGAGTTTAAAGAAACATATTCATGCAGATCTTTGCCTCTTGGTAGAAATTAACTGTGGTATATGGTATGCAAGTTTCTATTGTTTTATTCTTGTTGAATGCACTCAAATTTAGCTTATTATTATAGCTTTTTCTGCGATAATCTGGGGAGATCATGTCACTATTCTCATTAATCTATCTTGCTTTAGAAGGGGTTTTGTTAATAACTTGTTAGACATTTTAATTATTGCTCTCATCTGTTCTCTTTTTCCCCATTTAGCTGTGTTGTTGAGGAAATAAAAAAGCTGAACTTGTTTGCTAGCATGAGATGTGTTCGGGTCCATCTTCTCAATGTTTCTGAATTCTGACTATGCACCGGTAGTTGTAGCACAATGCCATGTATATTTACATGTAGGTTTGTGGTGTACATAGAACTGATATAATTGGGTTAGTCAATTTTATCCCAGAAGTCTAGGTTTGTGGTGTCCATAGAACTGTTGCTGGCATACTACCCATTACCCAATCTTCGTGATGAAGGATGTAATTCAACCTGCCATCTTGCCCAAACATATCATCATATCTTTTACTTGAGAAATTTGTTAAATAGGGTTTGATAGTTGCCGTCTTCAACTATTCATTGGAAAACGAATCAAGTGAAATCTGAATAAAATATGAACTAGTGCCAATAAGTGATTTTTTGTATTGTCTACAAATTATAAACTAAGTTCTTAATTGTCACATAATTATAGTGATACATCATACTATGCACAATTATGTGTAGGTTTGTGGTGTACATAGAACTGGTATATTTGGGTTAGCTATTTTTATCTCAGAAATGTAGATCTGTTGTGTCCATAGAACTGGTACTAGTGTACTACCCAATCTTTGTGGAGATGAAGAATGTAATTCAACCTGCCATTCAGTCCAAACATATGTTCTACGTAAGAGATTTGGTAAACAGGGAGGATAGCTGTCATCTTCAACTAATGCTTGTAGTGAAATTGGAATAAAATAACTAGCCAAGAGCAAGAAGTGATGATTTGTATTGTCTACAGATACTAATTCTAAACTAAGTTCTTAATTGTCATAGTTATTTATAGTGATAATGACCCTCCATTTGCTTGGAGTTAAATCTTACATAGTTGATTATAACTCATGTGTGCCTGGGACTCTAGGTATTGAATACTTGCCACACTTGATGCTTCTGTATTTGTGTTTCTGGTCTCCTCTGTTCAGTGAAATAATAATCCTAACAGATTTGAACTTTCCAAACAAGGAAAACAATGATAACAATGACACAATACACAGGTTGGTCAATAATAAAAACTGTATCATACTATCATTATACTGATGATTCTTTGAGCAAACATGGTGATGAAGCTCAAACAAACTCCAACATAAGAGTATCCCTACACCGCCAAAAGCATTCCCTGTTCAATAACCATATGTGGTGGAATGTAAGACTGATTGTACCAATATAAAATGGGTCTTGCTAACTCGTGTCTCCAGGGAACTTTTTAAGTATTTTAAAGGCCAAATATTTCCCTGAGTCCTTTAAATTTCACGCTTGTTTCATATAGGTCCTTTAAGTTTTGAGTTTGTTTCGGATAGGTCCTTTTTGTCAGCCTCCGTTAAGCCAAAGTTGTTATGTCCGTTAAGGCAAAGCTGATATGTCCGTTAAGTGGGTGAGGTGGTTCTCTCTGACACTTGGCATCAATTTTTTCCCCAACCAGATCAATTTTGGCTTAACGGACAGATCAACTTTGGCTTAACGAAGGTTGATAGAAAGGACCGGACCTATTTGAAACAAACTTGAAACTTAAAGGACCTATCCGAAACAAACTCAAAACTATCTGAAACCTTAGAAACTTAAAGAATCTATCTGAAACAAACATGAAACTTAATGGATCTGAGGAGGTATTTGGCCTATTTTAAATTAAGCAATTATTCTGTAAAAATGCTAAAACTTTTCAATTTTCAATACACTGGTTACAGAAACTTCAATAAATAAAAGAGAGAAGAGAAAAGATGCATGGAGAGACATGAAGTTGAGTTTAGATTTGGTATGAGTGGAATATATAAGATCTAGTACATAATTTAATCAAAAGTGGAACCAATTGGTCTATGATGATGAACCAATTTTTTTACTAGTCCATTCTATACGTAGCTGTAAACATGGGTTCCGTATAAAATAGACCTCCAAAAACATGATTTCTGCACTTCTCCCGGTAAGTTTCGCTCTCATCCAGTCAAACTGACCAAAATACCTATGCGCTAGTTAACTAATGCATGTGTAAAATTAACTTGACTTAAAATTACGTTTTTTTACACGTGACTTAAGTCACACCTCATGAGTTAACTCACGCAGGTGTTACACCCCACGTGAGTTTACTCACACTGGTTCAATATTATTAAGAAGCTTGACATGAAAGACATGAAAGGAAGAAGACACCCACTTTCCATTGTGAAGAAGAAAAAAAGAATATGATAAATTAATTTTCAAGTTTAGGCCTCCACCGTTGCATACACTAACATGTAACGGGGTCCAATTCCTTTTTCTTTAGGTAGAACCATTTTTTTCTGTCAATAATATTCATTCATCAATGTTCTTTTGACTCAATGTTATTTGACACTTCATATTTGATTGCTAATAGCCTAATACCATTGGCAAACCGAATAAATAGAAGAAAACTTCCCATCATCTTTAATATTGGCTCACCATTGCATACACTAACATGTAAGCTTGGCATAAATGCTTGTTGAAGAAATATTATCAACAAGGTAAGAAATAGAAACGAGCGTGAGTTAACTCATGCAGGGTTGCAGGTGTGACTTAAGTCACGCATATGTAAAAAAACGTAATTTTAAATCAGGTTAATTTTACACATGCGTTAGTTAAGTAGTGTAGGGGTATTTTGATCGGTTTGGCTGGGTGGCAGCGAAACTTGCTGGGAGAAGAGCAGAAATCCAAAAACATTGGTCCATGTTGGACCATTTTTATCAACCATTAGATTATATCATCACTCCAAACCATCTCCTCACACACACATTCTCTCCTCATCATTTTCACCTTCAACCAAACCAAAGCTTTTGAGGTTATTGATCCACCTCTGTCCTCGACCTTTCTATCTCTCTATCCTTCTCAACCTACTAAACCAAAAATCAATCATGTCACAACAAAAACAAAAGCAACAACAACTAGCAACACTCCACAAGAATGAGGCCAATTTCAAAAAGTTTAAACCATGAGCCAGTTTGAAAAAACTTCTGTTGCCCATATGATAAAATAAAGGGAAATGTTAACTAGTGTCTATGGGCACTAGTTAAGAACCAAATATGGAATATATTACATTGGAAATTGTGTTGTCAATCTCTTAAAAGTCAATAAAGTGTTTTTTTCAAATTAAAACTTTCTTTTTTTAGTTTTCTTAACCAGTGCACCGGAGGCAACAGTTAATATGACTCAATAAATATTAAAAGGAACTTGTAATGACAAATTTTATTTCAGTTTAAACTGGTAAAAATTTCCATTATAAAACTTATACAAATGCACCAAATGCAAGTGGATTTAGTGATTCTGCGCATATGAATAAGAAAAGACACAGAGGTGTTGATTGAGGGAGATACTGCTGCTCAACAAGTGAGCGGTTCGGATTAAGATTAATGGGTCCCAACAAGCTTTTTTAATGGTAAGAAAGACAAGTTAGTTTATGTATGTAAAACAAAATTGGTTGATACAATAATCAATAGAAAATTGGTGTTCTGACTTTGAATAGATCGTAATGACACATGGAAAGCTCTTAAATATCCACAAAGGTAGTTAATTACCGTTGAGTAATCTGGCAGCAGTTAGCTGCCGCTGGACTCAGCGGTAGTTAACTACCGCTGAATTCATTTCTATACAGCCTAACTACGTTTGATGTACCATTCTTTTTCTCAGTCTTCTTTTCTTCTTCCTTTTTCACTTAGATCTGGAAACAAAACTACTTCAACAAACTTAGTAATCAACAACTCCTCTTTGTACAATGAAGATACAATTTGTGGAGAAGAATATGGGCTATGTTATTTGTGATTCAATTGGAAAACCATTAAAACAGATATGTGAATGAAGCACTGACTCCTTTTTTTTCAATCTCAATCATAGAAATGAGGAATGGGAATTCAATATCTCAGCAAAATTGATATAACTCCTTCTCACTTTTTCACAACATCAATTTTTTAATAAAAATTGGAACCGCAAAATTGAAGAAGAAGATTCCTAATTTCTTGTGTCAAAAAAAAAAAGTTTCTTAATTTATATATATCCTCAGTAATCAACAACCCCAAACTTTATGTAATTCCTGATTTCCTATTCATTCACGATTTTGCAGTTCCTTATTCATGGTGCTGTAGTTAACTACGGCTGGGGCCAGCGGTAGTTAACTGCTGCCGTTTAACGGTAGTTAATTTGGTCATTTACTTGTGTTTTTATGAAACTTTTGATGTAAAAAAAGCAACTATCTAATCAATAAACTTGGTGCTGGTGAAGTTGCAGAGAGAAAGAGCATTGAGAGGGAGAGAGTTCTATATTTGGTGTAGATTGACCATGTTAAGATTTGGTAGGATAGCGTAATCTAGTGGTGGAAAAAATTGGTCTAGAATGGACCAAAACATCAATAGGTGCAGGCTATACGGAACCAGTATTCTTACATGTAGCAACAAAATCATGTTGCTCACAACCTAAGATTCATGATTATTTGTTGCACACCTAATATTTGAGGAAGGAATAGCATGAGATGAAAGATCCGCGTGATTAACATCAACATGAATAATGTTATACGTTAAACTCCAGAGGTAGCATTAGGTAGACCATCTACGATTATTTGCACATTGAGAAACCATTGGAGAGCCCCCTCCCTTTGATTACTTCATACAAACTGTGTTCATATGTCTCTTCACATATTGATTTTATCTATATAATTAGTATATATCAATAAACTATACATCCCTACTTAAATTTATTTACCAAACACACTCATTTATACCTTTTTCTTATTAATTTCCAAGTTTTTGTAAAAATAATTTTTTCAGTATGATTTAATGATCGTAGAATATACATTTGAGGTCATTTTATTTACATATATAAATTACATCAATGTAGTGTAGGCAGTCACTTGGATGTTTAGGTGTCATTGATGCTTGACTTGTTTTGTTGAGCTCTCTACGAGGTACCACATGTATTATATTTTTTTTGTTGAGATATATGCATTTCTAGTTATATTTTGGTAGAGTATGTTGTACTTTTCATCTATTTGTTATACACCTTATGCTTTTTTTTTTTTTTACATGAGAAAAAGTCAAAAGCAAAAAAAAAAAAAAAAGAAAGAAAGAAACTAATGGTCGCGATGATAAGCAACACCCATACTGTCTGCCGTAACTAATAATCGAAGCTCAGCTGAAGGGTTAAGCACGATCAATAGATCACTCGTAGACCTTGTTTTAAGCTTGGCTAAAAAGTCAGCACACATATTACTCTCTCTGAGAGTATGACATAGTTGAAAAGTCCAATCTTTAGCCATGTACTTTCTAGTAATAGCTATCTCATTTCCATAATGGCGAGTGGAAACATCAGCATACTGTACTAGGTGAATAGTATGCATGGAATCAGTGTAACAAATAATGTCTCTCAGGCCTTCATCCCAACAAATTTGAATCCCATGCATTAATATCAAGATTTCGGCATGAAGAATATTTGAGTAGCCAATATTACCATGAAAGCCACACATAAATTGTCCATCGAAGTCTCTAATTAAGCCACCAAATTCTGTCATCCCGGGTTGGTTTGAGCACTACCATCCACATTAAGAATATATGAGTCAGGATAACCTTTTTGCCAAAAAATAAGTTTAGGCTGAATGCGAGTGTAATCTCCTTATGCATACTGTTGAAGGCTTGAGTAACATTATGAGTCATAACCTTGATCTTTGACAGAGTGGCCATTAGAGGCATGTTTATATCATCAAAAACCTTTGCATTTCTAGCAAACCAAATACTCCACATGTAATGGAATCACAATGCCAAGCTTGTCAACACTATCATGGGACCCTCATGAATATCGAGCTATCCTCCTCAGGTAAACCGAAAATAGGACCCACCATCAAGTTCCATATAGCTTTTGCTCGGTTGCAATTAAACAAACAATGAATTAAGGTCTCCGATTCATTATCACAAATAGGACAAATGGAATCTAATAGGCCTTAGGAAATGTCTCGACTATTTCATTTATTGTTTGTCATGCCCGTGTTAGATTTGATCAATTTCAACTTTTTTATTTTCTTTGATAAATAAATATTTTTATTTTGATTTGTTCATAATCTTTTTGTTACAACGTCAGCAACAACCCAATTCCATGTTCACGATTCATATATCGCCCAGTTTGTTGAGCGGTTGAAGCAGGCATGGAGTGTGAAAATCAAGCATATAATTGTGTCAAGTATCTAAAATTTACTCAAACATTGGAAGTCCTATATCATGTCATTAAACAATTTTAAAGAGAAATGCAATATGAAATTTGACCTTGAAATGAAATGTATCTTAGCCTAAAAGATCAATGAATGGTATATGAAACTTGAACATACAATTTCACAAATCATATTAGCCTTGCATAGTGGAGAAGGCCACTGCTCAGTTATGTTTTAAATTGAAAAAACAAAATCATAGTGAACAAAAAGAAATTTTAAGTAACACAACGAGGTAATGAAAATACTCTTCCATTTCCCTTTCCTAGTGTCTCAACCAAATAATAGACACGAAAAGGGCCATGTCCTGCATATAATTATCTATAATGCGTAGCAGTATAGATAAGTATAATATGTCTGAAATGTCAAAGGAAGGCATAAATCAATTAAAAAGAATGAGTTCTACAATGACTGGCCCGAAAAAAGTTTCATTCGGTTACAACTTGAATTTCAGTTTTCTTGTCATTCATGTCAGTTTCAGCTTTCTTGTCATTCGTGACACCTTCCCCGTCAAGGATGCGCAGATCTGGATAGTTTCTATGGTTCAAAGAATGCAACCATAGGCCAACAGTTCCTTCCTTATATTCTGTGGAAGCAATATGAGGATATATGTACTGCATTTTGAAATCCTCAGCCTCCTTCTCATATGCTTTCATTGACACCTCTTCATGGGTATCTTTCCACTTCTGGTTATATGAAGTAAAGAAGCACTCATCTAAATATAATCCAACCTCGGGTGCAGTAGGCACAGTGATGCTAACATCCCTGCATTTTGGACGAAAAAATCAAATAAAAAACTATATAAGATGATTGTCACATTATTTCAGATATAAAGTTGGAGATAAACTATACTAAATTAGCAGCACTCACTTCTGTAAAGCTTTCTCGATAAGCGACTCAGGTGCACAATTTCTCATGATTGCCACGGCAAGCCCCATCATCTTCCGTATCTGATGAAGCATGAAGCTCTGTCCCACAATCTCACACTTCACAAATTCCATGCCCTCGACTACAACAGTGGTGCTTGCATCAAATGAAATAATGAAACGTTTTGCAGAAGGATCCTCGGGTTTTATTCTGGTCGTGAAGTTATGGAAGTTATGAGTTCCAACATAACACTTCAAAATATTGTTAAATCTCTCCCTCTCCTTCTCACCATAACAAAACCCACTTCCATTGGCAGCCATATCCTCTCCGTTCACTTTTTCTTCCTCGAGAATGCCTAAATTTTTCTCAGATCCACCATTTATAGGAGCAACCTCATCCTGATTAGAAACCACAGTTTTAGAATTTACTTCTTCAACTGAAACCTTACCCTCATTGTCATTAATGGATCCTTTATTTAAATGTTTATCATCATCCTTGCTTAAAGAAACCTCCACATCCTCTGTAACTCCAGAGTTAACCACATCATTTTTGTTTGATGAAGCATTCTCAACATCCACAGCTTCTAGCTCAAAATTGCGCTTACTATTACCAACCACACCTTCCACTTTTCGTCCTCTCTCAGAACACGGCAAACACTTAACAAGCTCATTTTCAGACCCTAAACTAGCCAATACAGTTTCTCTATCGCGATGACAACATGGATCAAGGGCAAACACAGGGATGAGATAAACATACCTCCTACGATCACAAAACTTCTTAGCACTAAAAGAAGCAGTCACTCGCTTAAAACCAAAAATTCGTATCTGTGAGGGAAGGTTTGAGTTAAGGCGGTCAACAAAGCCAGGCGGATCAATATAGAATCGGCCCGAAACAACCTGACCAACAGCACTAACTCCTTTATCAGTTCTAGCTGACCGAGCCCAGTCATAGCGTTTAGAAAGTCCACGATCCTGTTCAGGTACAGCTCCAGAAACATACAAAGCTTCTTCTAGTTCACCTTCAATGGTTTTTGCACCAGGGTTTTTCTGCATACCCTGATAACCAACACCGCAGTAAGCAAAGAAAATAGCTACCTTACGGCGCTTATATCTTACCTTACTGCCTTCACCAGTTGTACATCCTTCATCATCAGAAGTAGTGGTAGACATCTTCACCTTCTTGGCCACAGGCTCTTCCGCGGCTACTGAAGATAATGGCGCTGGAGATGATGAAATTGACGGAGTTTTATCTGAGTTTTCCATTATTTATAAGGGATAAGAATCCGATGCCACAAACCTAAACGATAGCTAGATATATTAATACAAATAAAAACAAAACAGATCCTAAGTAACACTACAGATTCTTTCACAATGTTATCCCTAGTACCATATATGCTAAAAATGATATATATTTTTGGTTTCTAATTTGCTATATAAATTAAGAGAGAGAGGAATTATAGAAATTGATTTAAAGTATTGAATTAAACAAAGCATACAGAGAATTTATGAAACTAAAACTACTTTTCAGTTTATATGTATATTTTCAACAACAACAGAAAAAAGAACAGAAGAGTATGTGTATTACCGGAAGTAGATCGGACGCAAGAGAAAGCAACAACGTAAGACAAATGGTCGGAACAACCTTAAACCTTCATTTCAGAATCACACACGATTCACAAGTGAAACAAAAGAAACTGCATCCATCCGAGAAAACGAAGTGAGTGTTTTTTCTATTGGGCCCCCGAATTCAATGGATACGGGTTTTGGTTATTTTGCTTTTTTATTAGGCCTCCAAATAATTTCTTTAGATGATTTCTCAATCTACCCTCACATTTTACTGGAGCTACCTTCCTAGTCCTACTTTTGAGATTATAATTTATAGGGGATGAGTTGAATTGAGAAGTCATTAATTTTTAAGTGTAGCCCTACAGACCTATGTATATGAATACCCACAACAAAGATATCAAAATTCAATTGTTTTTTAATTAAAAATATTTGGTAAATTCTTATGTATTTTGAAGTTTGATTGAGTACCGATACTTTATAAGTGAAATTCATTCAAATTTTGACTTGATTTTTAAATAAATTAATACAAGAATTTGACATGATGTTGAATAACTAGTTAATGAATACATATCCAACCAAACATGAAGAGTACCATTGTGTTGACCGAAATGTTTTTCACCTAAAAATAATGGCACCATATAAGTTATTTTTACATTCAATGTGTTTTGTTTTTTAACTGAGGAACAATTGTTTTTGAGAGGATTGGAACTAAACACCTTGATGTAACAAAGTAAAACTCTAAAAAAATTATTTTATGGTATTATAAATTATGTACGGTAATAATATTATTTTTAAAAAATTATGTGCCATCATTAATGTCATCTTTACAATATTGTTTTTCTAGAAAATTATGCATCGTAAAAGTAATTTTTATGGTTAATCGTAAAAATTACGTATCCTAAAAGTAATCTAAGGCTCATATGCAAATATAGGTTAAGAACCATAAATTTAAAAATTGAGATGACACAATAAAATAAAATAAAATCATAAATTAGAAAAAATCAATACTTAATTTAAAATGTGTGGCGCAGCATTCTACGTGTCCGATTTATCGTTCGTGGAGGTGCTCGATGGAGTATTGGTTCTGCCTCTTCTATTTCTATTTTGAATGACCCTTGGTTATCTAATGGGGAGTGTATTGATGGAAGTATTGTAGGAGCTCATTTTGTTCAGAATGTTACCATTAATAATTTGATGAATCTATACGACAAGAGCTGGAACGAAGAGGTAGTTCACCAGGTTTTTAGTGTTGATCTAGCTACTAAGATTCTTAACACGCCACTTATTGCTCAAGTCCAAGATGACCGTTTAATCTGGAAAGCAGAAAAGAATGGTCTGTGCCTAGTGCTTATCGGCTCTGTGTGGACGAGCTCATTGATTCTTCTCATCTCTGTCGTTCAGGTTCTTGGTCAAGAATTTGGCAGCTTAAGGTTCCTCCTAAAGTCAAAAATTTAGTATGGCACATGTGTCGGGGCTACCTGCCGACTCGTGTTCGTCTCCTTGACAAAGGAGTCCAATGCCCCACACATTGTGTTAGTTGTAACTCGAACCACGGGGATCTTTCTCACTTAACTTTTTATTGTCCTTTTGCTATCCAAGTTTGGCATATGATAGGTATTTGGGGAGCCATTCAACATGCTATTCAATCTACTACTTCGGTAGCTGAAACTATCTTTTTGTTATTGGATACATTATCTGCCGAACAAAACCAATGGTTGGCAGCAACATTATGGAGCCTTTGGAAGCATTGTAATCTAAAAGTTTGGGATGATGTCACAGAGGTAAGTGCCACGGTTGTTGAGCGTGCAAAGAATTTGGTCGACGATTGGCATCTTGCAAACACCTCTAGCATAGTTGCTCCCGCAACTCAGCAGCAAGTGCAACAACCTCATGGTGGGGAGCATTCGGTTGTAGCTTTGGATACAGGTAGCAGTACGGCACCCGTGGCTTCCAATTGTTGGCAGCATCCTTTGTCAGGAAGGTATAAGTGTAACATCGATGTTGCTTTCTCATCTAGTCTTAACCGAACTGGAATTGACATTTGTGTTTGGGATTCTGAAGGTACGTTTGTCTTGGCAAAAGTTGTCAGTTTTCCATGTATTTACTCGGTTGATGTTGGTGAAGCATTGGGGTTACATAGTGCTATGCAATAGTTGAGTGATATGCAATTTGACAATGTTGATTTTGAAACCGACTCCAAGATTACTCGTGACGCTTTTCATTCTACTCGAGACGACATTTCTGAATTTGGGTGCATTATTTCTTCTAGTCGATCTCTTTTCAGCTCTTCTTTTACCAACTCTAGGGTGGAGTTTGCTAGGCGACAAGCAAATGCGGTTGCTCATGTGCTTGTAGAAGAAGCCACGTTTCTAGCTAGTCCTATTGTTTATTTTAACATACCCAATTGTATTGAATCTCTTATTATTAATGAAATGCTATAAGCATATTTCTTTCTTTAAAAATAAAATAAAAAATCAATACTTGAAATTAAGTTAAGGATGCAACATTGCCAAAATAATAATAATAAAAAAAAAAAATTATACTCATGATTTCTCAATTTTTATAGTTCTAAACAACACTTGACTTGTTCAAAAAGAATGAAAGCAAAATAATGAGTACGATTGATTTATCTATGCACAGCTCATATAACTTAAGTAACTATTGGAATGAAATCACTAAAACGATGCCACAATATTGCTACTTCTGTTAGAAAAAACAAAAGTCAACGATATCTACAATTGATTGTATGCATTCATTCAGTACTCATGAGTGAAAAAGTTGACGATTTAGTGAATATCCTGAAGTTATACAAAATCTTATATGTCATATTTATCCCAATAACAATTTGGAAAATTTTATGGTGAAGTTTTCTGATGAAGTTAACACTGTAACATTAAAAGTGTAGTGAGTAACACCTCACTGTTTGTACAGTGGTATCAAAAGTCTAATCCTCATAGTATCATCAATTCATCAGATTAACAAGACTACACTTAATCTAATTTTATCCTACCTTGTTTTAAGTGTAACACCCCACAAAGTGTAACACTTAAGACTATCACATAATATCATCAAATTTGTTTGCATGTTAAAGATGTCAACGATAAAATAGTACCTGTAAGTCCAAGATGTTGCAAGCATTACTAGATGAATTACTATTGATCATTAATCACTAATCAACAATTTAAAAATGAATCAAAAATTAAAATCAAAATTAACTTTTTCAAAAAAGTCAGTTTTCTGACTGCACCGTGGAAGCTCCCTAACAATTTATCATAGTGTCATGAAAATAAAAACTAAAGAGAAAGTGTAACAATAATCATTATGTTGTAAAGGGGGAACCCGATGCTATAGACAGCCTCCTTGTATTTAAGAGAGACTAAATCACTATCAAGTAACAAGTTTATATCTCAGAGTGCTAAATATATATAAAGATGACGATCATGTACACACTTTTCAATCTAATTCAATATGTAACCACATGAGTATTCATATGCTCTTTTATGAGTATGACCTTTAGCCCTCTACGAGCACCAGTTACTTTGGACAGGTTTAATAGACTCCCTTAATCCATTTTTCCTGCAAAATTTGTATGGATTCTGGATAGTACATGAACGGATGCCAGGTGGTCTTGTCGTGTTGATAGCATTTGAGGCAATTTAGAGGACACTGGACTCCTTTTGTACGCATACGTTCTCTAGTTGGTAATAGGAGGTGCTTCTAAGTTCCATACAAGGGGCCATTCTCCTTGGACATGAAGTTTGGTTGGAGCAATGAGGTTAATTTAGTTATAAAATATATTAAATGATAAACTACTCATAGATGTTTGCTTAGCTTAGTTTGTCAAGTTAAGGGCCGCAAATGCTTCTTGACCGCACTATAAAATTTTTAGGTCTCTAAAGGTGAATGGTATGGTACTCAGTCATACTGAAGATATGCAAGACAAAGATGAAATGGTGCAGGGATGTAGTCGAGATGGCAATTATAAGTCAGCATACTATTTCATCATGGACAGAAGCATAGATAACTTGCATCTGTGCAAACCAGGGGAGTGGGATAAACTCTGGAAGCTGAGGATATCGAATAAAGTCTAGATGTTCCTTTGGACAGCTTTATGCAGTATGCTGCGAACAAGATCGAGATTGATACAAAAAGATGTGTTGTGCAGAGGAAATTGTGCCTGCTGCCTAGGAGGATTGGAAAATGAGTGGCACGTGTTTCTTTGGTGTGATGTAGCAAAGGAAGTATGGATGGAAGTAGGAATATGGGAGCTAATTTAGTCTATAGTGAATGAAGCTGAAGGTTTCTGCGAGGCCATAATTCATATGCTGTCAAATTTATCGAGCGAGCAAATTGTGTTATAGCAATGACAATATGGAGTATTTGGTGGAAAAGGAATGGCATTATGTGGGAGAATTGCAGTAGAAGTAGCTTTGAGGTTGCAAGAAGAGCTGTAGATACATTACAAGATTGAAGGGCAGTTCACGAAAACCAAAGTGTAGCCTCAGATCAGGAGGCAATATCAGATGGCAAAAACAACGAGGAGGCATGCTAAAACGTAGCATAGGTGGCTCTTTTTCTGACAGAGGACAGGTTTGGTTACAACTTATTTTTGGGTTACGGACTATGGCAAGCACTGCAGTGGCTACAATTCTGAAGCAATCGTCATATTCAGATCGAAATGGAATGTTTGCAGGTTGAGGAAGCTGTCTACAACAACACTGCAGCAGGAAGTATGATTGATAAGGTAAGGAATTGCTGTAAATTAGATCAACTTTTGGTTAAGTTCTGTAAGACAACAAGCCAATCGGGTAGCTCATTCATCAGCGAGGGCATCTCGATCCTATGTTGTCCCTGTATTTTTTTATTATTTGTCACCTTGTATTGAAACTATCATTAAAATGCTTATTTATCATATGTGACTCACACGGTAAGTAAATTTCATCAGTTTGTAGTCTCCCAACCCATATTTCTGTTGGCATATTTGAACGTATGCCTGTCATGATGACCTTTGAAATGTCTCAAGTACACAAAGATCAATGAAGATGGAAACAGGCATGACATACATACCCTCCCAACCATTCTTAGAAGAGTAAATGACAGTTGTAGGATGAGACAACTTCAACAAAGAGAGCAGAATTATAAGAATGTTGAATCAGTTCAACAAATTTAGAGTTGTTTCTATACATAATTAAAGCAATAAGCATGGTTCTAAATTGTGATCGCAAGTGGATGAAACCATAAGTTCTCCAGCTGCCATTCTTACACCAGTTTACAGATTTAAGCTAAATTAAAATCTAATGAAGTCTGGTTTTCATCGAGCATTAAGATTTGGGAGTTGTTAAGACTAATTACAATTTTAACTTTTTACTACACAAAATCAACAAGTGCCACAGATAAATAATCAGTACACAATAAAAGATCCTCTGCAAACTAGAAGTCCTTAAAGAACAGATGCCAGGTGGTCTCTTCGTGTCGATCGCATTAGAGGCAATTTAGAGGACACAGTTTCGCAGCAGCCTCCATACAAAGTTTTTGATAATAGGAGGTGCTTCTAAGTTCCATACAAGGGGTCATTATTCTCCTTGGACATGAAGTTTGGTTGGATCAATGAGGTAAATTTAGATATAAAATATATTAAATGATAAACTAATCATAGATGTTTGCATTTGATCACTGCATTTGTAGGTAATGAAATAAGTTTCTTTATGATAAAGCATGGATATCATGTGACCTATATTGGGACGGAGTAATTGAGACAGACGACACAGTCAGCCACAATGTGGGTGTGTATTTACAGGAGTGGCGCGCTGCAATTCAGAAGCATGTTAGGCAGCCGGTTAATGGATGCAGTTGCGCTGGGAGATACGGTGGTTAAAGCCACCAGCAGGTAAACTTGAGTGCAACATCGATGCAGCTTTAAATAATTACACAACAACCTTCTGATGTTTAGATTGTCTTAATAGTCTATTTTAACTGTTTTAACTACTGATGTAACTATTTTAACTACTTACCCGATAAACTTGTCAAATGATGTTAGATATATTTGGATTGTAAGGTAGTATTATAAAAGAATTGAACATTATTGACAATGCCGAGAAAGAGAGGTTACGGCTGTGCCACCGGCTCCATAATAACTATTAAAGTAGGTAAGAAACAATCGTTTGTGGTACGGTTGGAGCGAAAACAAATTTTTTAGGGAATACTCCAAGAAATAAAAGATATGATGCTAAGGAAGAGGGAGGTTTCTGGAATTTGAGAAACATGGATTTTTTTTAATGTGACTTGAAATGGAAAGCAATGATAAGCAATATTTAAAGCATAGGTTTCATGTGGGGATATAATATATCGTAAAAGTAAACCAAACACATAAGTATATATTGGTCTCTTTCTGTGGAAGGAAAGCTTCAATGACAAGTTTAATGTTCTAGCTTTAATATATTGAAGAAATCTAAAATGATTTTAAACATGTGAAATTGAAGAGAAAAGATTGAACATTCCAAATAAGTGTGTGTGGATGTCTGGACAGGACATGAACTGGTGTCAGGTGGCTTCTTCGTGTTGATCACATTTAGAGGACACTGAACTCCTTTTGCGTGCAGACGATCACTGGTTGGTGCACAGTTTCGCAGCAGCCTCCGTTCAAGGTTTTTGATAACGGGAGGTGCTTCTACGTCCCATACAAGTGACCATTCTCTTTGGACATGAAGTTTGGTTGGATCAATGAGGTTAATTTAGTTATAAATAAACCATAAAATTTTAAGGGACACAAATGCTTCTTGACCTCACTATAAAATTTTTAGGTCTCTAAAGGTGAATGGTATGGTACTCAGTGTCTCAATGACTTCTGATAGAGAATACTTCAGAGGGATGAGGTTTTTTAATGCGACTTCAAAAATAGAAAGCAATATGGTATAATATTGGTCTCTCTCTCTGTGAAAAGAAAACTTTTTCAAACATGTGAAATTGAAGTGAAAAGATTAAACATTCGAAGTAGGTGTGTGTGGATGAGTGAATAGGAAGATTGTGGTAGCAAAAGGAAGGGGTAGTTGTGAGCGGGTGTCTATGTTCTGAGTTCTTACAAATCCCATATCAACTAATGCGGAAATTAATCTAAGCAGCTCACATATAAATCAAAGGCTGTCCATGGTTGTGTGATGATCCCCAAGCAAACTACTCTTTAACGAGTTTGCAACATTGAGAGGGTATGACGTTGGAGAATTGTCGTAGAAAACTTCTTTCGTTTCATGTCCCATCAATGTTGGTACCGGCTCTACAGTATTAGTTTAATTTTTCATCTAATTTCAATTTTTCAACAAAGTTTTGTAGTTAAATTGAATGTTTGTTCTTATAGTTAAATTATGAATTGCAACCGTTCCCATCCGGTAGTTAAATTAAATGCAAACTATACGTTTTTTTTTAAAACTCATTAGCCACATGAACCAATTGTTTGGTTAAGGCTAAAATATCTAAAATATTTAATGCAGTTGAAACTTAATTTGCTCACCGTATGTTAAAGAGTTTATTAAAGGGAAAAAAAATCATAATTTATCTCTTAAAAAATTTAAATTTCAACTCACAAACAATAACAGTAACAAACTAGTACATAATGTAACTTTTCTTATGCTAAATGACATCACACACACTTTTGACTTTTTATTTTATTTTTAGAAATGATATTTGTACAATTGATAATTTTTTAACAATTTTTTCTCTCATACTCACATTATATTATTATTCTCTCTCTTCTTTTTTCTCTCTCTATTGTATTGAATTGATAAGAAGAAAGAAAATGAAAGTTGTCATAAAAGTTGTTATGACAACTTTTATCTCTTCTTGTTTTGTCGCTACTAGAGTTAAATAACTTTTGTTATAATAAATGTAAATTCAACACATACCGATAAATATTGTTTCCCTATAAACTATATAATTAAGTTTATTAATCATTATATTAAACATAGTCTCTGTGAGCATAGCTTAGAACGGAGTGACAATGCAGTATGTAGAGATTGCGGTCCGAATCCAAGACTCTGGTTTATTAATCTTAAATGGTGAATTTCTAACCATTAAACTACTTACAAAACACACACCCACCTCAATAAGTGGACAAGTTTTTTCTATGTCTATCTCCTAAACCATCCGCATTATGACGGGGATGTAGCTCAAATGGTAGAGAAAGAAAAAAATCCGCAGTATGACCTATATTCCTCAAATTCAAATTTCATCTCGCAAATAGTAATGCTCTGCTTTTTTCTGACAGATTCATTTGCTTGGTGTTTACATGCAACGCTCGTGGATAATATTATCCTCTTTAAAACTTCTTGGCCAACAGAAAGATATTGGCTGACATTGCTGAAAGTTTCACTTTATTTTAGTAATTCCTCAATTTCTCTCACTTTGTTTCAATTTACAAACCTAAAAGTCCCTTCAGGCTCAAAGTAAGTTTAATGTCTTTGCATAGATTGGGTATTTGCCCTTGCAAGCATCATTAGTAACAATCATTGCTAACCATCTTTTGGTGGGGGACAATCCTCTCATTGCAGCAAAAAACACCAGACAGCTACGGCAATGCACTAATTGCAATCTACTACTACAAATCATAACAATCATAGAAGAACTTAGGTTACAAAATATTAGATTGGCGACATAAGTATATAGGAGTATAATGTTGTGAATTCGTTGAAAATCACACCAATAAAATACTTGATGTGTGGAGCAAACTAATCAAGCAACCAATATCAATGTGGGGACAATTATAAACACAAGCAAACATAGAAAACAACGAGAGAAAGAAAGAGAGAACACACGAAATTTGTTTACCAAGTTCGGTCCAAAATTGACCTAGCTTGTGGGAGAGAGCAGCCCTCCGTTCCACTTATAATGATGAGTAACTTTACAAAGCGATATCAAAAGGTTACAAGAATAAGTCTTCAAACTTAATTCTACCCCAAAGTCTCAATCTCTTCTCGTGACTAAGAGACTCAATCCTAATAGTATTTCCCAAGGTAAATCAATCTCAACCTTAGTGTTTGTTGCCAATAGCAAACACTATACAATCCCTAGTTTTTTTGTTGATTTCTAAACCCTTGTTTTCAGACTCTCTACCTCTCAAGTTTTACTCTGACACAAGGTCTATATTTATAGTAAAAGTATCCCTCAAAAATTGGAACAAATGAGTCCAAAGATACGATTCTGTTTTATTTTCTGCTGGCAAAATCGGGCTCCGATTTTACGCCTCCGGCCACCGATTTTTCACGTATGAAAAAGGTTCAAAATCGGCCACCGATTTCGCCAATTCAGCCCCAATTTTTGGCAGTTCCAAAAACCAATTTTAAGTAAATTTCACAACATATAACCTTCACACCATGTGAGTCTGTACGCTACAAGGTAACATCAACTGATGTTATAATTTCTTCCTGTGACATAGCATTAAATAGTTTGATTATAGCAAAAAAAATTAAACTGATCCAAGCATAGCAAACTATGTACAATAGTACATGTCAGTTCATCTTTTGGAACTTTGGCACTTCCTAGTTCCTTCTGCTCCTTTGTTTAATCTGATTGAAACATTGGAAACTTAGAAGAGTAGATGAGATGTGAAGCAAACCAAGTCAACCCCATATTTCTTGCGGTTAATTGTGTTCAAACATCTGGTAACAATTAAGAAATCACAAAATTTCATGTTGATTAATAAATATAGATGAATTAGTAGAGTTGAAAAAAGAATGCCTGGAACCATAAGGATGACACAAACATAAGGCAGTAATATAAAATACGCGAAGAATAGTTTAATTTTGAAGAATTAATAACATGGATGATAGCATAATAAATTTCTTCATATTGATTATTTACTCAAGAATCTGATTATGAATATACTATCCATGTTATGTTATACATCTAAATCTAGTCATGATATAATCTTGTAAATGACATTATTTTTCTGAAATAAAAGTAAAAACAAAACGAAGAGAGCAAAACTCTAAGAATGTCGAATAACTTCAACAAAATTCAGTGAGTTGTTTCTATACATAGTTAAAGTGATAAGCATGGTTCTAAATTGTGATCGCAACTTGCAAGTGGACAAAACCATAAGTACTCTAGCGCCTTTCTTACATCAGTTTGCAGCAATAAAGCTAACTTAAAATCAAATGATGTCTGGTTTTCATGGAGCGTTTAAATGTGGGAGTTGTTAAGACTAAATATAATTTTAACTTTGACCACACAAAATCAGCAAGTGGCACAGATAAATAAGCAGTACTGTAAAAGATCATCTGCTATGCAGAGCAAGAAAATGTGTATTTCCTTAGAAAGTATTAACAGAATCAACATTGATTGTTAGGAATTTCATCTGTTTTATCTTTTTGTTGATACTTACTACATTGTCCATTTCAAATGCTTCATTCCAACCATAATAGTGATACACATTAAAGTGAAGAAAGCATAAAAATTGGACATGTAGCTGATAAAAGGAAAGAGATATGAGAAAGTTATCAAATTTTACACTAAAATACAATTTCGTTTACACTACCAAAATTGATAAAAATAAATGGCATAAACTGAAGAGAAATTGTGGGGGATATATTGGTCTCTCTTTCTGTGGAAGGAAAGCATCAACGATATGTTTAATGTTCTAACTTCGAGATATTGAAGAAATCAAAAAAGATTATAAACATATGAAATTGAAGTGAAAAGATTAAACATTCCGAATTAGTGTTTGTAAGTGGGAGTGAATAGGAAAATTGTGAATAAGCCCACATCGACTAATGCAGTAAACGAAACTAAACAGATCACATATAAAATGATAAAATTAAAGGGTTACAATAAGAGCAGTAGTGCTAGATTAGCTTGAACATTGAGAGGATTGTTGGTGTTGAAGTGGTTGTCGATATTTAGGACCTTTTCGCCACCAGCATCCCTTTTGATGTCGGCAATAGTAGATCAATTTTTATTTATTTATTTTGATGCTTCTGAATTTTTTGATGAGTTGTCGTGTACTCTTTCTAGTCCTTTATATAAGAAGATAAACCAAAACTAAGACAATTATTAATTTTTTTTTTTTAATGTTTATACAAATATATCCTCATAAAAATTTATGAAGTATTAAGTATACTCAATAATAACAAAAAGACAAACATTAAAATATGGCTAAAGAAGTCTTTTAAGAAATAAATATACAAGTCACAACTTTTTCTTATAAATTGGACTAAATATTTTTTTGAAATTTTTCTTAAATGGGACTGGAGGTATTATATCACAGTCATTTGTGACAAATTTATTTTGCTACTTCTAAAACTTTAGGTGATATTTTTACAATAATTTGTGACCAACTTTGATAACAACTTTTTGTTTTATGGAGAAAAAGATAGAGAGAATAAAAACAAAGATAAAATTATCAAAAAATTGTCACAAAATAGTTTTACAAATATTATTCATCTTTTTATTTATTTCAATTTTAATGCTTGTTTTTCTTATGTTTTGTGTGACTGACTCCTTTTTTTTAAGGGTAGTGATATTTGAACAACCATTTAAAATAACTTTTGTGATAACTTTCTTTTTCTATCTATTTATTATTCAAAAACAATAAAAAGACAAAAAAACAATAGAGAGAATAATGGTACAAATATCGATTCTCTTTTTTTAACGTTAAAATGTTAAAACAACATTCCCTTCAAAAACAAGTGTTAAAATATCATTCCTCTAAAAATCTATTCAACCTTAAGATTTAACAATTTTAATTTTAATTTTTAATTTAAAGTTATAAATAAATTAATAAAAAATAAATATCAAATAGTAAAATTATTAAACTAATGATATTTTAAGGTTTTATCAATGACATATTATCAAAAAAGATCAATTAGAAAATGAAAAATTGTAATTTAAATAAGGGTCTGCTAACAAGTGCCCTAACGACGGATTTGGATTCTATCCTTTGAAAATTCTCAAGTTCTCTTCATTTTCAATCCCCACCATAAAAAAATACAACAACCACTTTTCTTTATGGTTGAGATTCCACTTGAGAAAGCTTGAGAGAATCAAAATCCACTAACAACGTTGTTTGAGGACAAAAACAAAAAAGCGAGAAAAAAAGAAAAAAAGAGAATAAAAATTAAAAATATAATGTATGAGAGAGAAAATTGTTTAAAAGTTATGACAAAATCCTCATATCTGGACAAAAAAAATCATTTACTAAAACCTGTTTTATGACTCATAGATTATTGAAAAATATGGACAGGCCTTGACCTATAATCATCGCAATGCAACAAAAACGGTATTTTCCTACCAATGAGTACTATTGATTTATCTGTGTGCACGGCTCAACATAAACTTGAAATCACTATGCCACAAAATATTGCTACCTCCAAAACAAATTTTCTGTTAGAAAAACAAAAGCCAGCAATGTCTGCAATTAATTGTATGCATTCAGTGCTCATAGTCATGAGTGAGAAAGTTTATGATTTATAGTATGTTTGGATTCACATCTGAGTAAATATTCTCGCTTCCTAATGTCAAATCATATTAGTTTTGATAAGCTAAAGTTTATAGCTAGCTTCTATGTTTTCGCATATCTTCATTTGAAAATGCAATTTTCCAAACACATGCTAGTGAACATCCTGTGTTGTTATACAAAATCTTATATGTTATATTTATCCCAATAACAATTTATAATAGTAACATGAAAATAAAAACTAAAGAAAAAGCATTATAATCACTAAGTTGTAAAGGGGGGACCTGATGTGATGCTGTAGATAGCCTCAACTTGTACTTGGGGAGACTAAATCACTAGCTTGCATCTCAAGTTAACTTTTACTTGGAAATATTATTTCTTTGCCCTGCCCATAAAGTTTTATGCACATGATTACCACAGGAGAAGATCAATGGAATATTTGAAGAAAATAATGATCCAAGGATTCCAACAATGAAGCAGACTTTTAGCAAAACAAACTTCTCTACGTTTAATTACAATGAAACATCTTCAATGTGGATAACTTTAGAGTATTGAGACAGCAAAGGGAATTTCGAATGCGGTTTTTTTTTAGCATCGCTAATGAATACATGTTTACTTCTAGTACTCTCCACACAATCAATTTCCATAAGCTTTGCCTAGTTTAGTGTTTTTTTTTGTTTGAGGCAAGCAAACAGAACTCATTTCATTAACAATAATATCATGAATACGCCTTGGAATTGTATCAAAAATTTGTATATGTAGCCACACTAGCCAACCTGTGATTCTAAGCCACTGTATCAGCTTGCCTCTTAGAAAAAACTACGAATGAGTTTTGACAAAAACATCGTTGAGCCTTAAACAATTATGCAAAATATATCCTAGCTGAGAGTAGTCCTTTTATGGATTATTGAAACGGTTCACCACAATCTTGGAGTCTAATTTAAAAATAATGTCATTAATGTTGAAGTCCTTCATCCACAGAATATCATGATATAAGCCATAAGCCTCACCTTCTGGGACACCCAATTTGATTGTTTTTGCTGACACAAACATACTGTTTTCATCTCGAAGACACATACCGAGGCCTACATCATTGCCATAAAAAGCTGCATCGATGTTGCACTTAGGTTTACCTGCTGATAGCTTTAACCACCGTATCTCCCGATGCAACTGCGCTCATTAACCGGCTGCGCCCTGACATGCTACTGAATTGCAGCGCGTCACTCCTGTAAATGCACACTCACTCTGTGGCTGACTGTGTTATCTGTCTCTATTGCTCCGTCCCAAAGTTGCAGGTTACGGCTGTGCCACCGGCTCCATAGTAACTATTAAAGTAGGTAAGAAACAATCGTTTCTGGTACGGTTGGAGCCAAAACAAAATTGTTAAAGAATATTCCAGAGAAATAAAAGATATGATGCTAAGCAAGAGGGAGGTTTCTGCAATTTGAGAAGGATGAATTTTTTTTAACGTGACTTAAAATGGAAAGCATCGATAAGCAATATTTGAAGCATAGGTTTCATGTGGGGTTATAATGTATGGTAAAAGTAAAGCAAACACAGGTATATGTTGGTCTCTTTCTGTGGAAGGAAAGCTTAAGTGACAAGTTTAATGTTCTAGCTTTGGTATATTGAAGAAATCTAGAAAAAATTTAAAGATATGAAATTGAAGAAAAAAGATTTAACTTCAAATAAGTGTGTGTTGAATTGTGGATAGGAAGGAATATGCGACAGTCTTCATTTTCCAGGGTAGCAAAGGAATGGGTAAGTGTGCGGGTTTCTTTGTTCTGAGTTCTTTATTAAGCCCACATTGACTAATGTGTAAGCGAAACTAAGTAGCTCACATATAAACTAGACCATCGATCTGTGCTCTACACGGGTCTTACCAGATGAAACATATGCATATAAATGTCGAGCATGGTCATTTTATGATTTGTATTCACGTATTGTGTGTCTGCAATCAGGCTAAATAGAACTTAACACAACCAAATGTATGTACTTATACTACTTAATAGCATAAATGTGGACTACTAACCTTCCAAATACGTCCCAAATACATCCTTTAATGCATTTAATGACATTTATCATTTGTTTATGTGGGACAATGTTCATAAATTCTCTTTCTTGTGTAACTTCCAATGAGGTTTTTGAAAAGCACCGGCGGTCATTGTAATAAATTCCTTATATGCAAAATTGATCGGTATCTTAAATTATAGTTAATGAGTTGCTGGCAGATGTATAGCCAGCAAAAAAAAAACTTATAATTCCTCTTTTTTTTTTGTCTTAATAATTCCTCTATGTTTATCACGTGGTTTTAGCTTTGAGATTTTTAAGCATATCTATAAACAAAAGTTACAATTTTTCCATGACTTATACAGAAGTTGACCTTCCTCTATTTATCGATCACAACTATCTTCTTCTCTCCATAATTTGGGTACTAAACAATTATGCTCTAAACTACAGCGCCTGCTTACAACACTAAACACCTTATAACAGCTATATTTTGATGACGTATTGTACATTTTGCAATCAAATCAGTAAGAACCCAAAAATACACTAACACTTATATGTTTAGTAATATAATACGTTTCACTAATAATGATGAAGAATTCTTCCATGGTCACAAGACCAAATCAAAAGTAATTGGACACACATAAAAAGATGGTTATTAAAATATTCAATTATTTTTGAGTAAATTACACTCCCCTCCCCTCAAAGATGCTTGGATTACACTCCCCTCTCCTCTTATGTTAAAATATACACTCCCCTCCCCTCTTAGTCAAAACATATTAGAAAATATTTCACTCCCCTCCCTTGAGAGAAGCTTGAATTACATTCTTCTCCCCTCTTAAGTTAAAATCTACGCTTTAGTCCCTCAATAATTTTTTTTTATTTCTAATAATCTAGCAAAAAAATAATTTAACACACTTCAAAGAAAAATAG
>Ga0315914_1001869_pt1 | contig 32092 bp, 10 predicted proteins | sample MpolenodulesMG_FD_203920 | JGI IMG/M metagenome (GOLD analysis project Ga0315914, IMG submission 203920) | Medicago polymorpha root nodule microbial communities from Los Angeles, California, United States - elongated nodules | ecosystem: Host-associated > Plants > Roots > Nodule | place: USA...
TCAATCCATTTAATCATACTTTAAGTCTATTTTCTTTCAAGTTAAAAAATACAAACCAATTCATATTTGCCACTTGACTTTTCATTTTAAAACCTTTTTCAAAACTAATAAAAAACACACAACCAATCAAACGTCAATTTCTACCCCGAACTACGAGGTTTTGATCCCTCACGAGTACGTAGGGAAAGGACTATGTCCTTCCAAATCAATAAAAAATGTAGATAAATAGGTCTTTTTTTTTCTTCTTCTTTTTATCACTTTAAATTCCATTTTTTTAAACAAGCAAGTGTATAGCACAATTAATTAAATAAAATCAAGAGGTTCCTGTTGGATACTACGGACATAAAGGGTGTTAATACCTTCCCTTTATGTAACTAACCCCTGAACCCTAAATCTCTTCAATATGGGGTAGTTTGAACTTTTTCCCCCTTTTTCTTAAAAAAATTAAATGTTCGGTCGTGAAATAATTAGTGAGTCAAACGCTAATCAAATAGCTTTGACCTCCGAAAAATGACGCGACAGATACCAACAGTATAACAAATATAATTTTTTTTTTGACACAAAACAAATGACATTCATTCATTCAAATTGATAAGGTACATCGATGCAATACAAATTCGCTAAAAACAAAAAGGATAAATCTGTGAACAAACTCACGACATCCATGTTAATAGCATAAAATGGCAAAGTACATAAGCCTACAAATATGACTATATTAAAATCTCCAGAATAGCCATGCCTCCGGATCTGCAACGTTGATGACGCCAAAGTCATTGGCAATTGGATCTGCACTGGATCGAAGCTGATCTGACTATCTGAATCGAAGAAACACTTGAACAAGGGAAAAGACAAACAAGTCGCACAAAGACGACAAACAAAACAGTGTCGCACTAAGACGACGAAATCACAAAAGGAAAACCTAATTCGATGTGAAAATCACTTATTTAAATATAAGGGAAGGAGAAAAACGATTTGGAGGGGTGATTTGGGGTCAAAAATTGACCCTAAACCACCCCTCTTTGGTGGATGAAGGAGAAGAAATTAGGGTTTCAGCCGACGGCTCACAAAAGAGAGAGGAGGAGAGAGGGGGAGAGGATTCATTATATAACAATATAATATAATATCTTTTAAACAATATAACAAATATAATATAAATTATTATCTTTTTGAATATCACCAACAAAATAACACTCTTAATGTCAAATTTTCTTAAGAGTGTAATTGGAAGGAGAAAAAGACAGATTAAAACAGTATACTTTCTTTATATATAGTATAGATATATAATTTATACTCTTCATAAATGTTACTATGTTCTCTTAAAAATGAATCTTACTATAGATACTAGGTATTTAACTCGTGCGTTGCACGGGTTTATTAAAAGGGAGTTTCTACAGTGCAAATCAGGAAACTAACTTTTTTTAAAAAGTTAATTTTGATCTTAATGTTTGATTCATTTTTAAACTGTTGATTACTGATTAATGATCAATAGTAATTCATCTAGTAATGCTTGCAACATCTTGGACTTACAGGTACTATTTTATCGTTGGAATCTTTAACATGCAAACAGAGTCGATGATATTATGTGATAGTCTTAAGTGTTACACTTTGTGGGGTGTTACGCTTATTACAAGGTAGGATAAAATTAGATTAAGTGTAGTCTTATTAATTTGATGAATTGATGATACTATGAGGACTGAACTTTTGATGTCATTGTACAAACAGTGGGGTGTTACTCATTACATTTTGATGTTATAGTGTTAACTTTACTAAAAAAAGTCATTTTCATGACTTCACCATAGAATTTTCCTTATTAAAATGTACTTAAAAGTATCTTTTCATGCGTGTGAAAATTATCGGAAAAACTGAAAATATGTGTATAGCTTTCTCTTGTCTTATAATCCAAAAAAAAATACTTATCTTCTAAATGGATCAAAACACAATTTCCCGAATTCTCCAAACAATTGAATTCTTAAATAAAATTTGGTTGTCTCACATTGAGCGTAAAATAACTAAAATCATATTTAAACCATATATTAACATAAACTTCAATTCATTAATTCAACCATAAACTAAATTTAATATAAAAACAATTAAAATTTAACTTCAATAAACAGGACAATCATTTTTTTGATCAAACCTTCCACAACTTAAATATTACATTAAAAATAGACAATCATACCAACAATCTTGAGCCACCACATTCGATCATAGAATTAGTCTCAGTTAACGACGGTAGCATACATCCTATTAGGAGGATTATTGACTCCGAACAAAATAATGTCACCCACTTTTATGCCCTTTTCAAATGATAATATTACGTTTAGATTGTTAATATAAGCCAACATGTACAATTAACGTTCATTCCCTTCAGGTAGAAGTTGTCAATGGACATAGATTGTATCATTTATGCACCCATGTCTACAATATGTAATTGCTGAATCCTTAATTTAAATTGTTCCCAATTAGAAAAGCTGAAGAATTGTCAAAACACTTTCTAATGTAAGGTAAGAAAGAAAAATAGTGCTTGCGGTCGCTTCATCAGGTAATCCAACACTGTCTATCCATTTTTATATAAAATACCATTGTCTATTTGTAAAGTAACTATATACTCTTTAATTTTAAAAAACATATTTAATGTCCCGTAACAAAATATTCACAACAGTTTGATTTCTTCTTTAGTTTACCACATGTTACTGGGTCCAAAATATGAATTTTTTCAGGTAATTTGCTGCTATATCAGTCAGTATATCTGAATGTGTTTTGTGTACTGTTGATTAACTATAGTTTGAATTGATTGTAACTATATTTTGTTATCATATTTCTAGCTATGCCATGGTTGAATATTATATAGGCAGTGTTGTAACTATACATGTTGAGATGCTTACTGCAGAATCATGTACAACAAACCTGCTGGTACAAATTGATAAATTCACGAATATTAACAATTTTATTGATGAAACTCAAAAGAAAGTTGTATCAAACAGAGATTGAATACAAACATTTACACTGCTGCAGAATTAAAATATTTCAGAGAAAACAGACGCAGTTTCACTAAGTTTCGAGAGCCTGGTTCTCTCCGATCCAAATAACCACTCATATCTATGATAAAAATTTGCAGTTAAAACTGAAAATTAAGGATTCATCCTAAGCATAGAAGAAGTTGTTCATTCCCTCCTTTGAGTATCAGCATCCAGATGATGAAGCTTGAGGAAGATGTCCACAAGTCTAGAATTTCTTGTGCCGATTTCAGTAATAAGCTGCAAGTTTTAACATTGTTGTCATATAACATAAATAAATTTATATATATTTTGTTCAGTTTGAACTTCTAAACTAATTTTCTATTCTGTTTTATTTTGGTTTTCTTTAAAATTTTAGGATGCAGTATCATATGTGAAGAATGAGTTAGCAAAACATTAGTTTTCTAATTTACCATTTTATTGTCTATCAATGATAGATAATATTTAAAGATCATTGACAGTAGGAACACCTATTGATGGTAATGAAATTTGGATTGGAAATGCATGCTAAAGCCTAAAAGAGATGGGAAAACTAACCACTAATTGTCCTTAAGTAAGAAATGAGAATTTTGCAGACCAAATGTGATCTTCAATGCAACCTGCAGACGACAAAGCCTGTTAATTATTTTAATGACAATTTCAATTTTTTATCAAGAAAGGAGAGAGAAATGTCTCAGTGCTCACCATTTATGGCATATAGGAGTGTTTTCTATTTATGCCATTAAGTTCATTTAGAATGCATCGACTATTGTGCTAAACTCGTCCTCTGACGCCATATAGAATACCTCAGCATTACGGTGCAACAAATGCGCTTCCTTCTTCCAGTGTGAATAATTATTCCCTGCATTTAGAATTCCATCCAACATGTCAAAAATCATCATACATTAGGTGAGGAAAACCAGATCTATGAAGCACTAACTCAGACATAGATATTGTACACTATACCGACACAAACATGTTGACACAAATAATAATCTGAGAAAAGAAAAGTGATTCAATTTAACAACTTATGTCGGTGTTGTGCAGGTATCAGTGTCAGACACAGGACAAGGCTTATATCTGAAATGTCGGTGCTACAAAGAACTATATATGATGTGGCGGTGCTACATAGAACTATATATAGATAAAAAGAAAAACATGAAAAAAGGTAGGGATTTGTTAAATTACTAAAGTATATTTTTCCTGCAGTTAACTCCAATTCGGGAACGTGGGCTATCTTTTGCCAATCTTCCCCGGTTCCTTTCTCGTATCGCTTCTCCAACATAGGGCATCCAACAATAAGCAATGTATGCAAGTTTGTGAGGTTCTGAAAGCTATTTGGTAGCGACTTTACATTTGCACATGAAATGATTTCTAATCTTTGAAGAGAAGTCATCGCTCCCAATGATTCTGGCAGGTAATGAAAGTGTGCTAGTCTCAAATTTTGTAGGGAGGGGATATCTTCTAAGCCCTGTAATATCCTGCTGTTTCCGCTGAAGCACATAAATGTCCCTTGACGAAGTGAAGTTAGCTTGTTCATATTACTTGGTAAAACAAGTCGTGGACAAAAAACGATTTCAAGTCTCTCAAGACAAGCCAATTCTCCCATACCTTCTGTCAAGGATATTAATTTATTACATTCTTGAATGATCAAAACTCGAAGAGAAATCAAACCTTGCAATGCATGCATCGAAAAAGACTCAAGTTCATTACATTTTGAAATGCGAAGCTCCTCCAGGGCACTAAGATAGCACAGATCATCCGGTAATACCTTGAGATTTTCGAAGTTTATGATAACAAGTGACTTAAGATTATGCATATTACACACAATTCCCTTTGGGAATAAATCCACAACTTCACTCCAACGGCAATTAAATAAGAGTTTCCACAACTCGATGTTTATTCCACCAGAATCAAGGATTTCAAGAGATGGAAGGGATGGCAATGCCAACTTGGGAACACTTGAAATTCTTAAGTAGGAAAGTTGTGGTAGCATCTCTACCCCTTCAGCTTTCAGCATCCTCTCTAAGTTTGGTAAACCACGCAGAGTCAAATACTTCAACGAAATGAAAGCCCTCTTGGATGTAGATTCATATAAGTCATCATCAATGTATTTTAAATCTCTCATTCCAGATACATAAAGAGTGGTTAAACAAGGTAATTTACCAAGTGGAGGAAGCCGCTGACAGTTTTTACAGTTGTAAATTATAACATCAACTAACCCTTCCAAAATAGAAGTATTTCTCATCCAATGGGGAAAATGTATTCCCGCATAACCCTTCACCCCAAAACCCTTGAGACCTGCGGGAGGCTCAAGGACTTCAAGTACTCGCTCAACATTAGTATCAATGCCTTTGGAATCAGCGTTACTACCCCATGATAGGTATAAGCGATTCAACTCCTTTTTACCAATCAAATTAGCTTCTTTAGCATCCCATTCACTTGACACATTCTCAAGGCCTTTGATGTGTAGCTTTCCTCCTAATTGTAAGTCACGTAACTCTGCTAAACCAAACCCCATTTTCGAACCCACAATGAAAGTGCTCAATGTTTTTAGACAAGTTAACTTGCTAATTTTGGAAGGCATTGATACTAATGAATTGCAATTTTTAATCACAAGATGCCTGAGAGATCGTAACTGTGTCAAATGGTTGGGAAGGCTGGATAGATCATCGCAAATATCGAGTTTTAGTATTTGCAAATTCTGCAACTTACAAACAGACTCAGGCAAGGTTTTGATCTCACTTTCAAAAAGTTCCAAGTACCTTAGATGTGTTAAGCTCTTTAATGCGGAAAGATTCAAAGAACTTGTACGTAATGCTCTAAGAGGAGTGGTAGATGGAAATGAACATAAATTTTTGACGGGGATATCTAACTCAAGAAAAGTTCGTAATGATTCAGCTTTCTTGAAAGGGATGGTGTTGCAGTTGAATGGTTTATCAAAATTAACAAAGGAACAACTTATATGGTGAACTCTGCTAGACAAATTAGTCAAGCTTGCAACCCCAGAAGCCACACATTCTTCTCCCATAATAGATTGAGCCAAATCATGAAATAGATCATGCATTTTGAAAGTAACATTACCCTTTTCATCTGTTTTGATATCCTGAAAAAATGACCTCGCGTATAATTCATTCCACACTTCATTGCCAACATTCTCCACCTCTATATTTCCTCTGGGAGAGATAAAACCGTTAGCCAACCAAAGATAAATTAGTTGTTCCTTCAGCATTTCAAAATCCTTAGGAAAAATAGCACAAAAACTAAAACAAGGCCTCAATGATAATTTCAAATTAAAGTAGCTTAGTCTCAAAGTAGACATGACAGGATTATCTTCAGATAATTTCCAAAAGTTACTTTCCTTTACAGCTAGCCATTGATATTCCTCACTTTTAAAGCGCAAAAGGCTTCCCAATACTTTGGCGGCAAGAGGAGAACCCACACATTTTCTCACTAACTCCTTGCCTATTGCTACAAGCTCTGCACGCTCTTCTCTATTTGCTGCAAAAGCATGTTGTTTGAATAAACGCCAGATGTCATCATCGGATAAATCTACCAAATGATGTGCCGGATAAGTTCCCATAATGGACGCAACAATGTCAAGTCGGGTAGTAACCAAAATTGATGCCCCTTTCGCTGCATTTCCACGTTGCAACAAATGCTTGAACTTATTCCATTTCTCTTGATCTTCATTCCACACATCATCAAGAACAAGTAAATACCTTTTGTTTAGCAAAATTTCTCGAACCTTTTTTTGCATTGATTCTAAAGACGAGAGCTCTGGATTTTTTCCAACGGTAGATTCTATGATGGACTCCAAAATTTTCATCATACTAAAATCATCAGAAACACACACCCATATTTTCAAGTCAAAATGAGTATTTACCCTTTCGTCATTGAAGACCACTTGAGCAAGTGTTGTTTTTCCCAGTCCACCAACACCAACAATGGAGTAGACCGAGAGTTCTTCACTATCAATAGCATGGCTTAAAAGAACCTCGACAATTTTCTCTCTATCACGATCTCTTCCATATACTTTAGGTTCAGTGACGACAGAAGTTGTTTGGCGCCATTCATCATCTCCTCGTTGGCGCTCCTCCGTGACTCTAACTTGTAATCCATACTTGATCCTGCCTTCAGCAATATCATCAATCCTTTTAGCAACCTCCTTCATCCTCTTTCCAATGGCATGCTGAGCCAAAATCTTCTTGGGATGGAAACGGGCATGTGCTTTTGATGTTGTTGAATAATCATCCAATATATCATCAAGAACATGAGCAGCATCAGCCAGCTTCTGCAGCCAATCTTTTACAGCACGGCTTGTTATTTGCTTCTCTTCAGCATCTTGGAGGACAGCACGAATTGCGGTGAGATTTCCACATAGCTTCTGAGTCAATTCTCCAACACCCAGAAAGGTCGAAAGCTCCTCTCGAACAAAAGATATGAGGTTTTCAATCACGATTCCAAGTAAAACATCAGTCATTTTGCAGGTACGACAACAGAAATGAGCCAAAGTTTGGACAGTGAGGATATGAATCAATGTTATCTTTAGGAGGATGAATATGCTATATTATTTGTTTTCAAAGATTATCTATAAAGATTCTCGTGTGAAACTTTTCAAACTTGGCTGGCTCCTCTAGAAAGCAATAGAGTAGTGTTACAACCAAATATCTACAACCTATTCATAAACAATTAAGCTTGGCACGCAAACCAACGTAATTATAAATGATTAAAATAATTATTGCACATGACGAGTTGTGAATCTTATCACCATGTCCGTTCATTTCCTCACTGAGTAGGAAACTTACATGTAATCCGTGAATCTCGGATACGAGATCCGATACAGATACAATATGCACCAATATTCCGATACAAAAAAATTTCAAAAATCAAGATACGATGTTACTGAGATACGTTAATAAAAAAAATTATATATAACTATTTTTTTTAATATGCAAATATATTACCAAACAAAAGAAATCAGTCACAAGCTCATAACACATCAACATAAATATAAATAATATTAATGACTAAAAGAGTGATGATTAGTCAATTACATACGCAATATATCCCAAAAAGAGCATCATCAGTGTTATACTATATTCAAAAGGAACATTGTTAGTGCTATACTATATCGATCTAAAAAAAGAAAAATTATATTCAAAAAAGAACATATTAGTACTCAAGAGTTAATTTATTTTAGTTAACATTAATTGGGAAATATCGGGGCAGGATAATTATTGGATACTCTCCTGATACGTATCAGGAAGTATCTAATAATTATTTATTAAAAAAATAAAATTTAATCTTCGGATACTCTCTTGATACGTATCGGGAAGTATCGAGCAGGTATCGGTGCAGGATACGCAGGAGATACGGTACGTCATCCATTTTGAAGTATCGAGGCTACATAGGATGTAATTGATAATTAGTACTTTAATACTCCCTCCGGTTTTAAATACACATAAAAAATGATTAAAGAAAGTTGATGTATTTAGTTTAAGATTTGGATCGATTACATCAACTTTGTTGGACCAATTTTACTTATATTTGAGACTGGAATATATTCCTCTCGATTTCGAAAGATGATAAAAAAAATTATAATTAGAGGGTTCAAACATCAGACACCTTACTTATTCATCTTAAAAAAAGTAAATTCTAGACACTAAACAACTGGAGAGAAAAATTATAATTAGGAGTTAAGAGTGGACTGTAATATTTCATTGTAATACTGGTGGGAGAATTCATTTTACTGTTTGCTAATGTTACCCTGCAGGTTAATAACGAAGACAGATGGCTCTGGACATTGGAGAACTTAAATACTTTCACTGTTTGCAGCCTGTATAATCATCTAACTATTCAACCGCAGGTTGAGTTACCAGTTGATGTTTCTTCTATTTGGCACAAGGATGTGCCTCTCAAGGTGGTGGTGTTCGTCTGGCGCTTGTTTCGGAACAGATTGCCTACTAAAGACAATCTCCTCCGGCGAGGTGTTATTCATCATGATGCCAGGATGTGTGTGGCAGGATGTGACTTTGTCGAATCGGCTCCTCATTTATTTTTGCATTGTAATATTTTCGGTTCTGTTTGGCACTTGATTTATAGGTGGATTGGTGTCTCAGTGACCAACCCTTTTTATGTCCCTGATCACTTACATCAGTTTGTCTATTGTGGTGGGATCGGGAAGAAGCGGCGATCAATTTTACAGGTTATATGGTATGCAGCTGTCTGGGAAATCTGGAAGGAAAGAAACAACAGATTGTTTAAAGGCAAAGAAAGCTCCGTTTTTCAGGTGGTTGAAAGGATTAAGTCCATCTCCTATATGTGGTTAAAGGCGAAGCACATTTCTCTTCCCTTCAATCTGCATGGCTGGTGGCTTAACTCGTTCACCATATTGGGCATAGGCTAATAGTTTCTTTCCTTTTGTTCATCTTTTTCTGTTTTTGGTTCCCTTTGTAAATATTGTTCAGACCTTGCTGTTTTTCCTTGGCACCCCTTGTGCTGGGAATAAGACTTTTTTGTGGTAATATATTTCATTTTAGCCTCTTAAAAAAAAACTTCACATTTCTCTTTCTCTTATCATTTGCCATTATTTTGTTTCCTTCCGACTAAAGGAGTACTAGATAAGGTAGAAATGTACTTGAAAGGAAAGAGATAAAGAGATTGTCGTGTCATTATAAGAAACCATTAATATTTTTAGCTTATTCAAGAGTTAGTTGTTTGTTATAATAAACACGGGAGGAAGTAATACTCCCTTTGTTTCAATTTATACGTTATTATGTTTCCGTAAACTTAACTCATTTGATAAGGATAATTTATGTAGGAGTTGAGATTCGAACCACGGACACCCCACTTATCCATATTTAGTTGTGTGAGCTCCAGCCACTAGGGTTACTAGACAAAAGAAAATTATATGTTATTCTAAGAAAATTTGTTTGTCTTAAATTATGTCATTTTCGAATATCAATGAATTATTGATAAAAAAAAATATTTTTATAAAATAACTCATAATTACTCTTTTTTTATACAACATTAACTACATTTCTTAATTTATATGAAATTGATATAATGACATATAATTTATAATGAACAAAGTATTTTATATGTTGGATAATAAAATGAGTATTTTGATAATTTTTATAGTTTGTACTCTATTAAAAAAGATCTCACATGGTTTAAGGAGAGACCATAATTCTTGTTCTTGTTATTACATATTTTGTTCTGTCCCTTTCATATGAAATAAAATATAAAATTGGTTGGAAAGTGTGATCATGCTTCATTTTTTTCTTTAGAGCATCCACGTTGGTAGGACCTTAATAAAAACTCTTTTAATGGACGTCATATATATATTTTATTTATTTATAACTTTTTAATAAAAGTTCATACTAAGGTTTCAATGATTCCAATGACAATACATTGTCAGAGACTCCAATGAAAATTGTTTAAATAAGTCTCATTGACTTTATATCATTATACAAAAGTAATTTATTTATTAAATTACAAATTACCTAATAAAATATTACTTATTTTGAAAGTGTGATCAACTTGTACATATATTATTACTTCTTTTAAACGTGAGACCTGTTAGTTACTCATGAGTGTAAGGGCCCTTATATAAGTGTCTCTTACTTGGTAGGTACTCTGTTTCTCTTCCTCTAATTGGGAGTCCTTTGTTAAAACAAGAATAATTCATATAAGTTCTCTTGGGTTTTGATGATAGCAAAGTATTCAAGAACAATTGGTGTACTAATATATGTTTAAGTGTAAAGGAACTCCTTATCATGAAGAAGGAACATATGAAGGGCATCAGAAAGGGATTGGGAAGCATAGAAGACTATGGTGGAAGATCTACTGGAAGGTCAACTAGAAGTCAACGTCCTAGAAGAAGGAAGTCTCACAGAAGCAGGGGAGTGATCTCCACAAACTCTGTGAAGGGCATCAAACACAGAATCCACCAAAGCTTTTGTCTTATTCTATGAGTTGTCTCTGTCACTGCATCTGGTAGAGCAGCTATTTTGTCTTCTTCCGTCTTCGTGTATAATCAGATAAAGGACATCAGGAACGTGGAAAGGTACAAGTAATTCTTCTTTCAGCAAAGGAAATTCAATGTACTTTCCAACGGAATTATCCATATCAGACAAATGACCAACTTTCATGAGCAAAGCTTTTCAAGGACTCTATTTGTGTTGGCACTCTTCTCCAACGTCTCTCAAATCACTGCCTATAAAAGGAGCTGAAGACCTGAAGAAGAAGTAATAAGACTCTATTATTCAACTGTGTCATTACTCTATCAAATTTAATAGCGCAAAAACACTAATGATTATTTTCAAGTCAAATCTTAGAAATCCTACGGAGTCTGTTCATTTGTTTAGTTTACACTTATTGGAAGTGTACTAATAACTTGATGGTCGAATTAGGCAAGTATACCAAATCGTTGACCAAGTAATAAAGTGATAAGTGAGTATCGTATCCATAGGGATTGTCTTTAAGTTGATGATAAAATAAAGAGATAAGGGTTAAGAGATTTGCAATTTTATATGTTTGCAACATAGCAAGTTACCTGTTTTTGGTTGCAGAAAAGTAAAATCGGTTAGAAAGAAAAGAAAAAGATGAGTTACCTATTTATTTGTTGAGTAAGTAGTTGTGAAAAAAGAAAAGAGCATGGAACTGGTAGAACTCTAATCTCAAGCATGTAAGGCTATTGAGGTGAGTATTTCAGAAGTAGATGCCCTCAATAGGTCAATATTGGAGGATCTAAAACAAAAGAACAATACTAGATTAGTGGCTGAGAAGAGGAAATTAATGAAGAATTGGTAGGAAGCTTAGCTCTAACATTTGAGGATTTAAATAGGATGGAGTAGGAGTCATATGAGATTAGAGCTCTATCAAAGAAGTGGTTGAGCATGAGAGTATGGAGTTAGAAATTGAACAATGTTTTAATGAAAGAGAGGAAGAAAAGCCTCGTGAATAGGAATGAAAGTGTTGATATCAAGAATATTGTTGAACATGTCACCAGTTTGCTTGATAGGACAGAGTTATTTGTTGCTAAACATCTGATGGGTTTGGAATCTCGTGTGGAAGCTGCGACTAAGCTGCTAAACATCAAAACTCACAAGATGTTTTAATTCTAGGGATATGGGGAATGGGGGGTATTCGAAAAATAACCCTTGCCAAAGCCATTTATAATCAAATTGGGAGCAAATTTGAGGGAATGAGCTTCCTTTTGAACATTAGGGAAGTTTGGGACACATATACTAAACAAGTTTCTCTAGAGCAACAGATACTTCATGATGTTTACAAATCATTGACATTTAAAACACGTGATATAGAATCATGGAATAATATAATGAAGGATGGACTTGCCCAGAAGGGGGTACTTCTTGTGCTTGATGATGTGAATGAATTGGACCAGTTAAAGGATTCGTGTGGTAGTCGCAAATGGTTTCGTCAGGGAATTAGAATAATAATCACAACAAGAGGTATGCATCTTCTTAGATTGTGTGGAGTTGACCAGGTCTATACAATAGAAGAAATGGATGAAAGTGAATCTCTTAAGCTTTTCAGTTGGCATGCATTCAAGCAACCAAGTCCAACAAAAGATTTTGCTGCACATTCAACATATGTGATTGCTTAATCAGGGAGATTTCCACTAGCACTTGAAGTGCTTGGTACCTATTTGTTGCATGGGTTTATTAAAATGTGCTTAAAAGTATCTTTTCATGCGTGTGAAAATTATCGGAAAAACTAAAAATATGTGTGTAGCTTTCTCTTGTCTTATAATCCAAAAAAAAAAAAAAAAACTTATCTTCTTTATGAAAAAATATTTAAATGGATCAAAACACAATTCCCCAAATTCTCCAAACAATTGAATTCTTAAATAAAATTTTGTTGTCTCACAATGAGCGTAAAATAACTAAAATAACTTTTCATGCGTTTTTTTTTTTCTTCTTATAGGTAGAAGGAGCCGTAAGAAGTTTAAGCAATTTGTCTAGAAATTTTGAAGTGGATAGTAAATGAAATTGTTATAGTTAAGAAAACTCATGAATTTGAGATTTATTTAATTTAATTGTTATAGTAAGATAGAAAGCCAACTTGTTAATACTATCGGTGCGTTTGTTTCAAGTTATATTTGTTGATTCTATGGAATAAAATGATAGAAATACATATGTCTATGTTTGGTACAAGTTTATTAAATTTATACCTGGATATAAAATGTTCTTGGGAATAGAAAAAATTTCCCAAGGAAAAGGGTGGGAATAAAGTTCTTATGGAGATGAGAATTAATTCTTTTATAGTTTCTTATTATAATCCCTATTTTTATGGTTCCAATGAATATTATAAAGTTAACCAAACATCTTTTTCCTAAATCCCTTGGAATAAAATTCTCATCTTTATATTCCAAAGAATGTTATTCGTAAGAATAAATCTGATAAACTTGAAACAAACATACAGAGCTTTTTTAGAAGTGCCACGTAGGCATAATGCTAGCTTTAGAATGAGTCAAATTTCATTTACAAAGATATATAGAATAGATAGATAATCAAAACGACAATTAAATAAAAACACAAAATCAAACATCAAATAACACCTAAAAAAGAAATATATTCTCTTTTTACTAAACAAGCTCTTAAAATCAAACTTGTTTTTTTAAGGATTAATCTTTTTTTCCATCTATTTTAACATTTATCATAAATTTGGTCATAACTCATGTTTTTTCACATTGATTATAGTAATCTAGTATCTTTTTGGTCAATCTATTTTTACATTTTTTTTTTATAAATAATTACCATAAATAAAAAATACATTAATTACTGCAGTAAAAAAAACTAATTATTCTTGACCAAAAAAAAATCTAATTATCTAGTATAGTAATTTACAAATTTATCCTCTCTTAATTTCACGTTATAGTCTTTTTCTTCTTCCATTCTTTCATTCAATTAACCTTTCTCTCTCTTCTTTCTCTCTCTTCATCATATCATGTCTTCCACCGGCGACAACCCCACCACCGTCCCCACCGCCACCCCCAATTCCGACGACCTCCGTCGTTACTTCTGCCACGAGTGCGAACGCACCTCCCTCATTTCCACCACCTCCACCGATCTCATCTGCCCCATTTGCAACTCCTCTTTCATCGAAGAACTCGAATCCCCAATTCCTAACCCTAACCCTAATCCTCTCCCTCCGTTCTTCTCTCACACCACCGAATTCCCTTCCGGAGGTTTCTCCTTTCCAATGCTTTTCTCCGGTAACGGTGCTCCCACCGCCACAGCTACCGGAGCTGGTGCTGGTTCTCAACCGTTCAATGATCTCCCTGCTTTTTTTCAAACATCGCCGTCGATGTCACCGCCATCGCCTTCGCCTTTCGGTGAAGCTTTTAATCCGATGGCGTTTATTCAAAACTATCTCCGTAACATGAATGCTGGTGGAGGAGGAGGAATTCAGTTCGTCATCAACGACGGTGATGAGCCAGGTCGGTTTCGATTTCCTGGGTTTCCCGGTAACGCGAATCTAGGTGATTACTTCTTTGGTCCAGGGCTTGAGGATCTGATTCAGCAATTGGCGGAGAATGATCCGAATCGGAGGGGGACGCCGCCTGCGTCGAAGTCTGCTGTTGAAAAGCTGCCGGTGATTGAGGTGACGGAGGAGTTGCTGGAATCGGATTCATCTCAATGTGCTGTGTGTAAAGACACATTTGCCCTTGGTGAAAAGGCGAAGCAGATGCCGTGTAAGCATATATATCATGATGATTGTATCTTGCCGTGGTTGGAATTGCATAATTCTTGTCCTGTTTGTCGTTTTGAGTTGCCTACAGATGATCCTGATTATGAGCAGCGGGCTCGTGGTGGCGGTGGAAGTGGAGGAGGAGCTGGTAATGGTGGTGGTTCTGGTGGTGGTGGAGGTGGAGGTGGAGATGATTCAGTGAGGACAAGGTTTAGGGTTTCTTTGCCGTTGTTTCGGCATGTACCTTCGTCTTCTGGTGCTGCTGCAGGGACAAGTAATGTTGGGGGTGTGAATAACAATGATAGCAATAGTGGAAATGGTAGTGGACAACCCAATGCTGAGAATAGGGGTAATCAGAATTTTGAGTCAGAGACAAGACAAGAAGATCTTGATTGAGAATCAATCATGTTTCATATGTAAGTTTGGAGACTTGTGCATTCTTTTGAGTGCTGGATTTATGGTTCTATTTTCTTGGATTGGTTTAGACTTGTTATGGTGTAGTTTATGCTTTTCATATGTTTTGACATTTTTGCAAATGCCTTGAGTAGAATGGTGAACAATGTTGAACATGAAGTACTTATTCATGCTGAGTTTAGTTCTGGAATAATGTTGGATGAACTATTTTTTGGTGCTCTATGTTTGATTATCCGTGGTTGAAAGTATTTGCCTTATGTACTCTTTATGATTCGATCTTTGGAATTTGTTTATGTTTTCCTGTCTTGTTAAGTAGTGGTTATAGCGGCGCAATAGCACTATTGCATATCAGAATTTGATCTTTGAAATTTATGTATGTTTGCCTTATGTATTTTTTATGATTTGATCTTTAAAATTTGTGTATGTTAGCCCGTCTTGTTACGTAGCAGTTATAGTGGCGCAATAGCACTATTGCATAGCGGAATTTGATCTTTGAAATTCGTGTGTGTATGCCTTACGTATTCTTTATGATTTCATCTTTGAAATTTGTTGTACGTTTGCCCGTCTTGTTAAATAGTGGTTATAGCGGCGCTATTGCATAGCGGAATTTGAACAAATTGTTATTGTTCCTAGATACGCTATTTAATACAAAATATAGCAGCGCAATGGTGCTATTGCATAGCAGAATTTGAACAAACCGCTATTTTCTGCGATCTGCAATTGATAACACTGAGTGTTAGATTGCTCTGGTAGGTTAAATGTATGTGGCATTTCCTTCTAGTTTGCAGCTAAAGAATATTTGGGAACTAACTGGAAAGGGTGAACAAATTATGTCTTTGATTGGAGATGCCATAACCAGTGGCAGATCTTGATTTAAATTTTCGAGTGTCATATTTATAATAAGTATTATTATTAACATTTAATGTAAAGAACAAATTCACATCTTTGCGTAGCGGTAAAATAATGCTACTTTTTACCTCATGTGCACGGGTTTGATCCTTCTCATCACATTTTTTCAATAATAAATTAATAATACACTTGAAACAAAAAATGGCAACTAAAATCGCTACATATTTTGGTGGGTGATCTATGTTTGATTATCCGGGTTGAATGCAATTGCCTTATGTATTGTTTATGATATGAACTTTAAAATCTGTTGTATGTTAGCGTTAGATAGCTGTGGCAGGTTAAATATACGTGGTATTTTCTTTGATTTTGGGAACTAGCCTTAGATGGCTGTTGTATGTTATGGTGTAGTTTACGCTTTTCATATGTTTTGACTTATTTTCAAATGCCTTGAGTAGAATGGTGAAGTAGTGTTGAACTTGAAGTGTTTATTCATGCCGAGTTTAGCTCTGGATTAATGTTGTGATATGTACCAGTTTTTGTGGTCTATGTTTGATTATCTGGTTGAATGCATTTGCCTTTGGTACTTTTTATGATTTGAACTTTGAAATTTGTTGTATGCTAGCCCGTCTTGTTAAATAGCAGTTATAGCAGCGCAATAGCACTATGGCATAGCAGAATTTGATCTTTGAAATTCGTGTATGTTTGCCTTATATACTTTTTATGATTTGATCTTTCAAATTTGTGTATGTTAGCCCGTGTTGTTAAATAGCAGTTATAGCGGCACAATAGTGCTATTGCATAGCGGATTTTGAACAAATCATTACTGTTCCTAGATACGCTATCTAATACAAAATATTATTATGAAATAAAGGCTATGTCTGCGCTATAACACTGTTGCGCAGCGGAATTTGAACAAACTGCTATTTTCCGCGCTCCGCAACTTATAACACTGAGTGTTAGATTGCTCTGGTAGGTTTAATGCATGTGGCATTTCCTCTGCGTTTGCAGCTAAAAAATATTTGGGAACTAACGGTAAAGGGTGAACAAATATGTCTTTGTTTGGAGATGCCTTAATCAGTGGTGGATCTTGATTTAAATTCTCGAGGGTGACATATTTATAATAAGTATTAACATTTAATGTAAAGAACAAATTGACATCTTTGCATAGCGGTAAAATCGCTACCTTTTACATCAGTTGTGCGGGTTTGATCCTTCTCATTGTTTTTTTTCAATAATAAATTAATAATACACTAACTTGAAACAAAAAGTGGCAACAAAAAATTGCTACCTTTTTTGGTGGTTAATCTATGTTTGATTTTCTGGAGCGAATGTAATTGCCTTATGTATTGTTTATGATATGATTTGAAATCTGTTGTATGTTAGCGTTAGATGGCTGTGGCGGGTTAAATATACACGGCATTTTCTGAGTTTGCAGCTTAAGAATATTTGGGAATTAACTCTTTAGTGTGAACAAATTATGTCTTTGATTGGAGATGCTTTAATCAGTGGCGGATCTTGATTTAAATTTTTGAGGGTGTCATATTTATAATAAGTACTAACATTTAATGTGATGATCTTGTTAAAAAAAGTTATTGTAAAGAACAAAATCGCATCTCGGAGTAGTGACTAAATTGCTACCTTTTACAATACACTAACTTGAAACAAAAAAGGGCAACTAAGGCATTAGATACAGCATATATCTACTAGAAAGAATAATTTGAGGGGTGCCATGGCACATCTCTGCCCTAGAGAAGGTCCACCACTGATCAATGCTGATCAATAAAAGAGTGAGGTTTGTATACTTGCAATTACAGTTAAATAGTACAGATTATGAAGTTGCTCCTTATTTGTTTTTTGTGATGCTTGATTGGTGCATAAATTGGGACACGGGGTATAGACAGTGTTTGTTGATGTTTGTTCTGTTTTGGTGGATGCAATCACCTTGTTGATCTTTGTCATCACCTATTCAAACAAACATTTAGTATGTGCATACAAAGGATGTGAATTTGGATTTGGGTTCTCTTATATTTTTTGACAGAAAAAAAAAACATGAGTTAAATATAATATGATTTGTGCCTAACTCCTTTTTGTCTGATGATAGTTGTAAAAACGCATTGTTACAACCGAAGTTTCTATATATGATGAAATGTTTAAATTTGAGGAGTTGGTTGCTATTACAGCGAGCTTGAATTGCATAGTTTAGAAATTCACATTTATATTATGTAGTAGTAGAATATACATTTTTGTGATTCACTTTGAACCATTTATTTCTTGGAAGGTCTACCAATATTCTAATGTGAAATAAATTAAATACCATGAGGTGGGTTTATTATTACTTTATAATATTATTTACTTTCTTGGTGGTACTGCATTGTAGTAAATTAAGAGTATTAGATTATGTTTCAACTATGAGTTGTCCATTGGAGGCTTATTTTTAAAGCTAGTATAAGAAATTATAGGTCCAATACTAATAAATCTAAGGGGCTTTTTGATTTAAGGAAATGTTCTCTGCCTGTTTTAACTAGTTACAAAAATGCCACAATACTCCCTCCGATCTCATTTATAAGCAAATTTTGACTTTTTAGATTCATTGAATAAATGATGTATGTGGTCTATATCATATACCACATACATCATTTATTCGATGAACCTAAAAAGTGAAAATTTGCTTATAATTTATATCTTGGAAGGTCTACCAATATTCTAATGTGAAATTAATTAAATACCATGAGGTGGGTTTATTATTACTTTTATAATATTATTTACTTTCTTGGTGGTACTGCATTGTAGTAAATTAAGAGTATTAGGTCCTCGTGAGCTTAGCTGAGTTGGTATGGACAATGTATAATATATGCAAGGTCCAGAGTTCAAACCCCGGCCACTACCAAAAAAAAAAAAATTAAGAGTATTAGATTATGTTTTCAACTATGAGTTGTCCATTGGAGTCTTATTTTTAAAGCTAGTATAAAAGATTATAGGTCCAATACTAATAAATCTAAGGGGCTGTTTGATTTAAGGAAATGTTCTCTGCCTGTTTTAACTAGTTACAAAAATGCTGCAATACTCCCTCCGGTCTCATTTATAAGCAAATTTTGACTTTTTAGATTCATTGAATAAATGATGTATGTGGTCTATATCATATACCACATACATCATTTATTCAATGAACCTAAAAAGTTGAAATTTGCTTATAAATGAGACCGGAGGGAGTATATTCACTTTCTTTTCTGTTTGATTTCACCATTCACATACAAATATTTAGAAACAGGAATTTAATTAAAACCAATATGGTATTTTTGTAATTGTTAGTGGAAATAGAAAGCATAAATAATTTCCTTATGCCAACAAAAACCCTTTGTATTGTTAATTTAATTACTTCCTTCTCACATACGTTCACATGGAAAAGAATCTGGGAGGATCTATGGTGTAAATTTCAGGAAGTTTATATAGTTGAATAGTTGGGTTATCAAGATTTTTCACATAGGGGGAAACTCAAATCAACTAAGTTCTCTCCATTTGAAAGGAAGAAGATTTAATTCACGGAAATATATCAGGTCTTAGAATAAAATTATAGTATGATGCAGAAAAGTTATGTTTGCTTTCGGAACAAGCAATAATTGAACTTATAAGCATATACAGGTCTTCCATGTTCTTTGGATTGTTTATTGTTAAAGTATTCAGCTCATGGATCAAATGGTGTAGAAAACAATTTATTTGAATAAGCTTAGAGGATCGACATAGAAGCTTTTCAAATGATCTGTTTCAGCTTCAAATAAAGTGATTCTACGCATATGATTGAGCTTTTTAGGAAAATAGAGAAATTTTACACCTAATTTGTGAGTATGCTTTTGTTGAATGTTTATGATTAATAATTGTTTAACTTTGATAGTATTATAAAAACATAGATTGATTTTGAAGAGTTTATATAGTTTATACAAAGATAACATTAGATTTTTTATAGTTTATATATTTTAATTAAAAACTAACATTTGCCATTAAAAAAAAACACACACTTTTACTTTAAACAATACATAGTCCCTTATTGTTTCCTGGGGGGTACCTTGATAATATTTTGTGAGCCAAGGAAGCAGAAGGGTATTGTAAGCTCTATGATGTGAAACGAATGTTAATGATTAAAGCAAGCGATGAACTTAAGATAATCAGAAGTGATATGGGATTGTAATTTGTAACTGATAATTAGAAGTGGACATATATTTTTGGCCAGCACGCACTAGTTTTTTTCCTCCGTTTTCATGTGTTTTTCCAAGTGAAATATTAAAATCTGCTCAATGACTTGTTTGTTAAATTTTGTAGGAGGGATGCAGTGAGTGGTTTCAATCGATCTTGTAACAGCTTGATCTATGTAAGTAGAAGAGGTAATCTCATTAGTTGTCCGTGTACCCGATTGCTTTCTATCATGTATGATCTTATTGTATTGAATGGTTTTGGTTGGGACAAACATAGTGCAACAATTCACTAGATTTTGCATTTTATTTTGTATGATTTCATTGTATAGTATAATTTTGATTGAGACAAATATAGTAAGTGCAATAATACACATTTTATAACTAGGGCTTTCCATAAATTCAAATGTTATCTAAGGTCTAAGAGAACATTTGTTTCAGTACTCTTAAATACATGTTTACCTTAAAAATTATTTGTTTGTGAATTGAAGTTCACATTGCGCTAACATAAGTTATTCGAAGATATAGCACTTCTCAAATAATGATACATATCTTACATAATGTTTTCATTATGTTTCTTTTAATTTTATATCTTATTCATGAAGAATCTGCTCTCAATAAAATAGGCTGGGTAATTGTCGTTATTATTTGAATTGAATGAAAGTATTTTTGACTCTAGTAAAAACAGTAGTTAGCATAACTTCTCAGATAATGAGAGAAATCTAGTTAGGTACTTGGTATTGGCTGTTAGAAATGTCAAAAATATCATTAGTTCATGACATGGTACCAGAAATCTAGTTTGATTTTAATCCTCCATATTATGAGAAATTGATTTTCAGCACTAGATAGTGAGAGCTGTACATTAGCAACATTTCAAACCCAAATAACTCGTGAGGGAGTGTCAGAGATATCCATACATTCAGGTATCCTCACTTAATAGCTTAGGATTATGAGATTGTTGATAAGTTGATTCATGACACTAGCTTAACAATAGAAGGTTTGAACAATTGCGTACTGAAATGGTCCTTACTAGTGTTTTTATTGGTTTTGACCTTGGGTAAAGGGGAATGATAGAACTCTATTACTTAGGAAAAGGAGTTCTTTGAATCATAGAGGCAAAGTTTTGAGGAAATTGTAGTAGTACATGTCACCTTCCGTATTTCCAAGCTGTGTCTATACTGTGACATCCACCTCATAAGAACTTAATCCATGCATAATGGGCGGTGCACTATCAATTGTATTACAATTTCATTAGATGTTCTGGCTGCGAGTTTCGAAGAGGAAGTTGCCTGTGAAATGAATCTGCTAAATTGAGTTACAATGTCATTGCTCTTAATACTCTATCTTGGGTTGAGTTTAATTTTGAAATCTTGACCCATGCATGAGGCAATATATTTTGAAAAAAAAATGTTTTTGAAATCTTGGTCCAATCAGGTCTTTTCAGAAATCTTGTTTATTTTGGGCAGGTATGAAGCGTGTTTCAAATCTGCATGCAGCATATTGTTGTGTAGAATGATGTCAAATTCGAAGTAGTGGTTTTACGACATTTGCAAAATTTATATTTCATGATAATGAGCTTTTGCAACTGTCCATAAACATTTGATGTTTAGAGTCCTTTGTAGATTCATGATCCTATGTGCATTATTTGTTCTATATTTTCTGAATTATGTTGTCTGAGACATTGTTTCAAAAGAAAATTGAAGGCTATAAAATCGTGATAAAATGTGTATACATGTATAATGAATTGGTATAACTTGCAAGTTGTATGAGCTGGCATTCTTAGTGAAGATGGGTCGTCGAGCCAATAAATTGTCTTGCTGCATTCGTGGCTTGGTCTTGTCACCCAAATCTGTAAAATTCCAATGGGTTTTATTTGCCATTAGTCACCTGCAATTTATGTTTGAAGTTTTGAGTTTAATTAATAAAGGGTCTATTATGGTACTAGGTCAACTGGACATCACCCTAACCCATCAATACTGTATTTTTAACATCCTTACTACACTTGAGTAGATATTATGTTCCAGAAATGGCTTGTTTTACGGCGCAGATATAAAATGGATGTTTTTTTTTTTTGAATAAATGAAATGGATGTTGTATCTGTCGATTTTGCTGGTAACAACATATTAGCTTCGAATGAAAGTGTTTGACGAATTTGGTTTCTTCTTTTGTACAATGATGAATTTCGTTTTATCTGCTTAAAATTTGGTTTCCCTTAAAAGATAAATTACTTATTTTTTTGAATTCAAATTTAAATGTACTTTGCGTCTCATCAAATAATTTGATTTCACCTTTCCAGCCTTGACTCTTGAATGAAAAATAAGAGGAAGTGTTTGATGAATTTGGTTTTACTTTTGTAGATGAGCTTGGTTTTATCTGTTAATAATTTGGTTTCCATTAAAAGAAATATTACTTTGCAACTCATATATTTGCGTCATGGTGTACAATGTTTCATTCAACTCATAGTTCGTCTTTTTCAATACGTCAATAAAATGAGAGTACACTTTTTACTTTGAAATTTGATAGCTTTGGCTAATGCTCTTTCCATTAATCTTTGTTAGTTAGGTGATAACAATTTTAGTAATCTTAGTATGTTAAGTTCAAATTCTACTCATCCAAAACACATGCTTATACTAAACGAAATTTCTAATCGTGTCAATATCTCTTGCTAAAAAGGCTTCATATTTGCTTCTTAATGTCATTTGCGATGCTTGTTTTTTATCCTAATCTAAGTTTAAAAGAATTTGACTTCTGGATAAGAACCTCACGTAATTAGAAGTTAAGAGATTTCATAAAATCTAACTCTATAACTATACAAAAAAGCTACCTAGCACTATATATTTACGAAAGAAGTGAAAAAAAGGAAACCATTGACTGCAAACGCAGGAGTTGTCCCAAGTGTTTTGGAGTTGTAGTTCTTAGTTTCTACAAAACAATTTCTATTAATACGCCAAGCACAATCCAAATTTGCTATAAATATTTGAATTTTTCATGCTATAAATATTTGTGTATGCATTTGAAGAGTTTGCACAACGAAAATTTGCTATAAATGTTTGAATATTTGAATAACCTAAACAAAAAACACTTTTGATAATATTTATATAGTTTTTTTGCCTTTTTTTAGTGCTATGTTTTAACTCTACAATTAATGAACTCTTCAAGATATGATTTTATTATTACAATTATGCACATCCCCTCTCAACTTTGTTTTTTTGGATCTCCAGAGGAAATGATAAACACCACTATAAAATCACTCACAAAAAATAGAAGATTTTGGGTTCAAGTTTGAGAGGACGCATAAGATTTTCAACCGAACAATCAAAGTCGGTATTATCGGTTGTGTTAGCCTTACCGATTCCCCTCTTCATTTCTATTCTTAAAAATAAAAGTTTAGAGTGAAAAATATTGAGAATTTTAATAATGTTTGAAACATCTACATCCAAATATAAAAAGTTTACGACACCAAAAAATTATACAATCACGTGTAAGCTGGTGTGTGAATACGCTCACTGAATAAATATTGGATCAAGTTAATTAACTGAAATTTGAATAGTAATCTTAATCTAATGATTTTTTGAATAAAGTAAATTTTGGGTGATAAAAGTAATCTTAATCTAATATAATTGTTAATGCATTTTTATCGCCCGAAATTCAATTTTTTGTTTCGCAGTTCAAATGGAGGTGAAAATAGTAGTTTTTATATTGTCATGTGCTGAATAATTAAGTCAAGATTAATCAGGTGTAGTACAGCATGAGTGGAGACTAGTAAGAAGTACCAACTTTTTGTTTCCTAAAGGCAAGGCACTAATTTGCGTAAAAAAAAAAGGTCATGGCACTAACTTTGCTATCATTATTATTAAGTGTTCAAGATCGGTTATCATGACAATTAGTAAGACACTTTTAAGATTGGCTAAATTGATTTAAAAAATTATTGAACTGATTTTAAAAGTGTCCAACAACAGTTAACTACAGCTGAAAAAACTAAATTAAGATAGTTTTTGAACAATTTTAAAAGTAAGACGAGTAATTTCCCTATTATTAGTGGAGCTAAGGTTATGACTTTGAGTGATAAGTTTGAAGAATCTAGTTATGTGGGGACTGGGGAGAGTGGAGAAATGTTTCGACTTTGGAATTGTCAGTTAATTTGGCCAATACCAATTTAGTAGCCACACTAATATGTTAGGCAGATGAAGATATATGGTTATTATTGACCAAAAAAAACGATATATGATTATACTTACATTACATTTTGTTGACTTATATATTTGTTAGTTAAGTTAGGTTTAAGTGTTTAATCCTTTTTAAAGTTTATTTAGTTTATGTAGTTAGGTTCAACTGGTGAAGGGGAATGAAGGAAAGGTTGGATGAGAGATTTTATGTCTGTGTTGTGTAATTACGTAGTTGACTTTGATGAGGGGAAAAGATAGATTTTAGTGAAGGGAATGTGTAAATTTATTTATTTCATCCTTAGAATTTAATATTTTTTTTAAAAAAGGCTAATATTGAATATATTTTTCGAGGAAGGTACTCTCTCCGTCTCAAATTATAAATCTAATGAAACATTAATGTTATTTTTCTTAGTATCTCCTTAAGTATATATTACTCATTTTCCTTTCGGTCATTTAATTTATATTTTTTCAATACAATTAATAAAAGATAATTTTGTAAAATTACTCATAATTTATATTTCCCGTGCGCAATTCATTGCATTTGTTAATGTATATGAAATATTCAAAACGACTTATAATTTGAGACGGATGAAGTAGTATTAAATATCATATCAAATAAAATGATTTGGAATAAAAAATTAAAATAAATATTTACTCTCCTCCACATAGGGTAGGTAAAGTGGCCTAAAAAAGGATTTTACTCTAAAATTAATCAATATATCGATGAAAAAAATGCACCAATTCATCTCTGTTAACTAAAGTTGTATATGCAGAGGCCGGGGTTCGAACCCCGGACACCCCACTTATCTATATTTAATTGTGTGAGTTTTAACCACTAAACTACTTGACAAAAAAAAAATGTTATGTTTATTTACATGAACGTATAATCCTATTAATCTCTTTGTACCCAAAAAAAAATCCTATGTATTGAGAAAGTTATTGAAAACAACGAGAAATAAAAAGAAAAAATTCTTAAAGTGTTCTAGGATTTGCAAATTTCTATTTTTGATGTCATATATCTATTTGAAGTGAAATGGTTTAGCATGGTGTTTGTGGTGTGGTTTGAATCGATTTTGAAGTAAAATGTCACCTGATTCAAAATAAAAATTATATATGGTTTAGTTTGGTTTGGTTTGGATGACTACTAAAAAAACTGATCAAATCCGATCTTAATATATGCAATTTAATTTCGATTGATTTTTGTATATCTAAAAATTTTATTTTATTAGTACTATGACTAAAATATACAGTTAAGAAAATTTTATTTTTGTATATCTAAAGTATAGGTGTTAAGAAAATGTTGTGGTCCTATGAAATTGGGGGAGCCGTTCCACGCACATTCAATGATTCCAATTAACTTGCTTTAGTCATTTTGGGTGTTTGTGCAATCCTCGTTTTCATAGTGTATGTATGTTTTTTTTTAGGTGTATGTTTTTCTTGTTACAATCCGCCTTCCAGTAGTCCTTGTGAGTTTAACTCAGTTGGCATGGACAATGCATAATATATGTAAGGTTCGAACCGCGACCACCACAAAAAAATCCACCCTCCGATCACTATTATAAGCAAAAATTAACATTTTAGGTTCATTCAATTAATAATGTATATGGTCTTTATTATATACCACATACACCATTTAATGAATAAATCTAAAATATTGATTTTTACTTATAACAGTGACCAAGAGGATGTATGTGTTAAGAAAGTGATTTTTTGCTTGCAATTTATGATTTTTCATTACAATTTCGCTTAAAAATATCAAATCACCGCTTACAATTTTGTTTGTGTACTCAGCCACCACCAAAGATTCACTAGCCGTGATTTCTCGGCTATTCAAACTTAGAAATCGAACTTGTGGATGGTCTTAGAACTCTCATTTGGTCCAAAGAAAAATGTGTTAATTTCTAAATTATTTTATTTTATTGCGTTGACTGTTTTATGTAAGCCTCTAGTTTACAATAAATTATCAATCTTGCTTGTATATATAATTCATAGAACCAGGACGGATCTTAGGAACGTGAAAGAATCAATTGACTTGCCTTGTGGCAGTACTATTTGACTTGATTATTTATTAAGGATTGTTTAAGGTGGCATTAACTCTTTTTTACTTTTAAGCAATTAACTTAAAAACTATCAACTTTAACTAATGAAAGAAAAAGTCTGCAAACAATAGTTACATATTTGATATTTCTTTCTAAGAGATATATTTTATCAAGCCATTGAAGATAGTACACTTGGAAAGGTATGTAGTAGAAAATTGGAATACATATAATAAATCTCCATTATGATGTTGGTTTTTTACGTATAAATAAAGCACAAAAAAATTGTAGAATGATTCCCTTTAATTTTCTGTTTTTTGCTAATAACATTTGGTTTTTCAAAATGTTGATAAAATTGAAAAACTTGTGTAAATATGCATGTCCATAAAAGTGTGGGTGTAAAACATTGAGCAAATGTGCGTGTCTCTTCAAATTCGGAGGATTAAGAAAAGAGGAAAAAAAAATTTCCGGTCATTCTATTTTAAGATTTTTTTTTAAAATGGTTGAAGATTAACAATTAGAATAACTAATTACTAAATAAAATATAATCCAATGGGGTGTTATTATTGCAAAATACATTGGTGATAAATAACGGTCACAGTAGGTTATGCTGGCCTATACAAGGCTACAACCTAGTCTACGTCAAATGGAGTCCATGCGAAGTCTAAGAGTTGCTTAAATATATATTTAATTAAAAATTCAGGCCAAATACAATAAAAAAAAGTCTTTTAGGCCTCTCAAGCCAACATACTTAAGTAAATTTATACTATATACATACATACATATATATATATATAAAGAAAATATATAGTTTTGGGCTGAATTTTTCACTTTTCATCATACCATTAAACAAATTTGTTAATAAGAATGCTACATTGTTGGTGTTATTCAAAAAGATAAACAAATTTATTATATTTGCTATATTATTAGTCTCATTGAAAAATATAATTATAGTTTGTTACAATGTGAAAGTACAAATAGCAATCTTCATTTACCACTATCGTCGTTTCCTTAGGATAATACAACTTATATGCTTTCGATTCCCCACTCATGCCAAGATGAACACATTTTATGCTCTTTGCATCTAGATTTATTTTGCATACATGACACATGAACATATTCCAAACATCCAAACACTCTAAAGTAGTTCCAATGCTTGGAATTTTTTTGTTTATTTTCAATGCATACCGAGTGCAGATATACATTGGTGCAACAAGTAATAAAGAGCAAGTAGAATATCGATTCCACGAGGATTGAAGTGGATAAGTTCTAAGTATTTCTAAATACTAAATTTAGTTAGTTATGGTCCAAAATGATAAACAACAAAGATAAAATTTTAGGGTTCTAAGACACTAAAGGAAAATGCAGAATTAAATAAAGCATGTAAAAAGGATTTAGAGATTCAAGTGAAAATATGTGGTTAAGAAATTAACTTGGTGAAGGTAGAGGTTTGTAAGATTTAGAACGCTACAACTCTAAGTTATGGAAGTTATAGCTTCATACATTATTAGAATGATGTAAAGAGTTGTAGTTTCGCACAACTTCCCGACAACCTGGTGGCCTTAAGGGTCTTTCAACTCATCAATCATGTTAACCATGAGAAGACACATCGTTCGGGGTACAATCACAATATTTAACATGCAACATTACTAGGTCAAGTCATCAGTAGATCTCAATCCAAGGAGAGGCAGAGTTGTGGCCTATGACAAAAATCATATATGGAAATTTACACATCTTTAGGCTTTTCAAAGATTTTGTTTAAGATCAAGTAATCTTTCTTGTTTTCGTCTCCTTTCGGTACTTAGGCATGTAACTCATATTAAACAAACAATTTCATTCTCATCTCCTTTCAGTCTCAGAGAATTGCTAATAAAGATAAAATTAGCTAGGTTTTACTTTAAAGATTAAAATAGTTTGTTTAAAATAAGCTTTAAAGGTTGTAACAAACTGATCTTGCAAACTAAATTATTACCTAATCGTTTCCTTAACCACAAAGTGGTTTAGCTCATAAAACTTAAACACAAAAATAGAAATGGAGAAGATAATGGACAAAAACATAATTGTATCAATCACTAAAAGAGAACATAGTTTACAAAGAAGAAATTACAATTCTTTGAGGATGAAAGTGAGTTATTTGCAACACTTACTTAACAATTTACTCTAATGACTCTAAAACTCTAAGATCTAACTACTATGCTTTCAAGATGAAATTATGAAGGTATGAGATGGAAAAAATTTATTTGAATCTCTAAGATGATGGCTAGAGTTGATTGAAGGTTGTTGCCTCCAATCTTTATTCTATTCAGCACAACAAACACACCATTAGCGCACACTTGAAAATGAAGGCTTGTTGTCCTTTTATAATACAAGTCCTTTCTTATCCTTTAGTGCATTCTTGGTCTTTTCACATGTGATGGTCTTTGTCTTAACCATTAAACATATGAATATACCTTATCCCTTCGGTGTACTATTTGAGATTCTGTTATCTTCCTCTTTAAGCACAAGATGTTTTGGGCTCACTTTAGTGCATATCTAATGCCCCAAGTCTGATACATTGCAACGATGTAGCTTCCTACATCGCCAAGTTGTGTCCTTTGCTACTTTCTCCTATGAGCTGTCAATCTTATCTCTTGGGAGTCAACATATTCCTTCTTCCTCGTACTACAATCATTAAAGTCATCTCATGTAAACTTAGTCCACAAGACATGCAAATAAGGGACTCAAGGTCATATGCTTGTACAACATGTACTGTGAGTTCTTCATCGATATAGCTCCAGACTCATTTTCAATGCTACATCTTCTTACATCGATAACATGCTTCCCGACCCTATATCTTCGAACATCTTCACACGGCCTATCATTCAAACCAACAGTATAAAGTATAAAAGGTTCCTATAAACTCAAATAAACATAAATAAAAAAAATTGTAATAAAGGTTCTCAAAACAATAAAAGACAAATTAATCTAAATAAAGGCTAAATAGGGTTTGCTGCCCTCAAGGATCACATATAATGGGAAATAAATGCAAGGTAATAACATACATATTTTTCAGTTATCAAGTGCACTCAGGGTTTTATACCACTCCATGCTTCTTTAGGTGTCTTTTTGGGTAACACCATACATTTTTTGTTTATATTTTGGGACAAAGAAAATGAGTTTTTTTTACTTATATTATGGGATGGAGAGAGTACCTTATTTGCTTGAATGTCCAATAATTTTCGGTTCTAGTGTCAAATCTTTAATGCCATAGATGAGTATTGTCTTGCTTAATCACCTTCAAGCATAATGACATTATAACTAGTGCAAATATGACAATATAATCTATTAAAGGACATTTGAGTAGACATGATTAACCTTTTTACACTCTAGAGAGTTTGAGGATGAAGGTTTAAACACAAATGCCAAAGATGAAATATGGTATTTTATGATAGTATTAGAGAATGACTATTTGATATCAATTGTTAGGCTTAAATGCGATTAGTTCTCTTACTGATACAAGAAATACATATACCTAGCCAATTACAATGCATTGTGAGTCTTCAGATAATTCTTTATGCTTACTTGCACTATAAGTAATCTACCAAGATGTTATGATTCAAAATAGTATATGAGAAAATACACTTGGCATGACATTATTGGTTGGGGCAAATGGGCAAGCAGCTAGTGATCCTAAAATGATGATCAATAATAGGGGTGAAGAATATTGATGAAGTCTCTCATCTCCCCCTTTGGTACTCTCTAAAGAAATGAATTAGTCTTGGGACTAAGTTTTCTTGTATCTCTCCTTTTCTCTTCTTTTATGCACTAAGAACACCAACTATAATTGAGTTCTCATCTATCAATTTTATCTTTGAATTGATAATCAATTTGCAATTATCCAATTATTTCATTGTCAATTTTGAGAACCATTACACAAGACTAATGACTATTGCTAATCATACTATTATACTAATAAACCTAATACAAATGATCATTATAAGTGGAATTTGCTAAATTGATGTTTACTTAATCAAACATGTAGCTATAGACACATAGACTAAAGAAAGTAACAAAACATTGTGTGAAGTGAGGCAATTTAAATTAAACCAAAGAAGGAGAAGAAAGTTAAAAAATGGATAAAATCTGGTACAATGAAAGACACTATTACCATACAATGATCCAATGGTTCATAAATTTAAAATCACCAAAAGGGAATAAATTAAATATATGTTTTTTGAAGGACAAAGTTAAAAAGTGTTACAATCATGAGAGGGGCCACATTGTGATGATGAGTGCTTTTGGCCATGTTAGAAGACTATGTGTCGGTGCATTTCTCTCACCGCGTTAACCAATTTCAAGATAAATAAATAAATGGGTATAATACAACTCGTGCCTCTTTTATGGACTTTACAACTTGAAAAATTCGAATATAATCAATATATTGTATATAGAAAATTACTAAAAGAATAAATTAATCATGAAATGAATTAAGAAAATAGAAAAAGAGGACTTAAGCTCATCAACGTGATTTCCAAAAGTGATGGACCAAGATGAAGAGCTACGCTGCCAACATGTACAAGGAATCCCTTCTCTCAACCAATGAGTTTGCATAATCATTTTGACTTTATTTGTTTATTCTTCTAATATAAATTATTATGTTCATATATTAAGATAAAATGTAAATTATTTGGGGTTGTGTTAGAGGTTGACTTGTGATCTTGAAGTGTGTTATGGTTTTAAATGGATCTTTTGCAAATAGACAATGAAATTGGTCCCCTCAGATTAATCGGTTTGTGGATTAGATATTGAATTTTTTTTTAAAAAAACTACCAAGTTATACAACTTTTTCGGTAGAAATAAAATAGAAAAAGATAGTCATACAACTTTTTTAATTATCAAATTATTATACTCTAAAATATAGTTTTTTTTCCTTCTTATTTTGAAAGGAAAGAGGTACTTGATTAATATAGATTGAATATAATTTAATGATTATTTATTAGATATCTATAGTTGAGAGATTAGCAAAGATGGTGATAGTGATAATTTAAGAACACCTAGTCTTAAAATTGGTCAATAAGTAGTTTTTGTTGTGGTTACGGATGGTTAGTATGAAGTACATGACATAAATTTTATATTGTATGTCTGGTATTATATTGTGTTCGTTAAAATTATGGTGAACCATCGTGATATTATAAAAGTTTTTTTTTGAGCAAATATTATAAAAGTTATAGCTTATAGTTTTTGAAAAATTAAGTTGGTTCACCGTGATTCTATCCGACACTATGAATTTAAACATGCATTTTCAATTTTTCTATGATGACTTTTCCTATATTGAGGTTTTGAACCATTTTAGAGTGCGTATTGGCTTAGAATTTTAAAAGACTATTTTGGCAAAAAGAATCTTAAAGATTTTAAAAGACTTTGTGTAATTGTATAGACTTTGTGGGATTTTAAAAGATTTTATTCAAAGGACTTTTCACAATCAAGATTTTTAAATCAAGATTTTAATGGATTTATAACATAAACTTTTAAGATTTTAAAGGATTTTATGAGATTTTAAGATTGAAAGGATTGTATGATTTTTAAGAAAAATTCAATATTAGAAGAGTGAAAAAAAAAATATCAAATCCTAATATGGTTAACAACAAAATAACATAATGTTGCCTGCCTTGTTAATGTATGGTAAAATAATAACAACAAAAAATATCAGCTAAAAAACCCCAAATAATTATAATAAATTAGAAAAG